>Ga0123342_1002474_pt1 | contig 30688 bp, 11 predicted proteins | sample Turbeawhitnodule_FD_89960 | JGI IMG/M metagenome (GOLD analysis project Ga0123342, IMG submission 89960) | Root nodule microbial communities of legume samples collected from Mexico - Turtle bean Mexico white nodule | ecosystem: Host-associated > Plants > Roots > Nodule | place: Mexico: Nepantla... | reverse complement strand
TTATTCATTAATTATATTTCTAACTATTTTAAACATTAAAAATACTTATTTTTTAATGTATTCAAAATTAAAATTATAAAATAAAATTAATTTATTATTTATTTATTTATTTTTGAAATGGTGTTAGATAGGGAAATAAAAAATAAAAGGGTGCTAAATAGGGAAATAAAAGTGTAAATGATGCTAGATAGGGAATTGAGCTCAATAATCTCATAGTTTTTTTATTTTTTTATACAAAATCACTATGTTACTTAACATTTCAGCTCAGCTGATATTTCAAGTAACAATAATTATTAATAACATACTTTTTTTAAAATATTAATTTATATTTTAAATTTAATTTTATTAGAATTTGCATAAAAATTTAAGTAGTATAAAGTTATTTTTAAAATTAGCTTTGTAAAGTGAAAAGAGAATTAAAGAGGTTTTATTTTTTTATTCTTGTTTTATATGTTGTTGTTTTTTTCTTTCATGTCTTATTTTTCTATTGTAGAAAAGATAGGGGGAAATAGTAAAAATAAAGAAAATATTAAATGTAATAGGTAATGTGATACAAAGAAAATAATGAAGAAATAGATAAAAAAAAATATTTTATTAAGTGATATACAATAAAAATATTTGAATATTCTTTTTGTTAAAAAATAATTTATTCTTACATATTTACAAGTTTGTCTTCATGCTTTTCAAAATATAAAACAAAAACAACTTAAATATGTTACAGAAGAGCAAATAAGAATGAGTTGAGACTTCAATTTATCGACACATTGTTTCTTTAGTTATGTGAACATCTTTTTTATCTTAGTATTCAAACACTAAATACCCATTATTATGATTTTCACACAACGTCGTATACAATAATGCGTCTACTAAAATTTCGTCTATCGTACAAGCCATAAAGTGGAGATAATTTGTTTCGGGTTACAATGTACATCTTATAACTTATAAGCATTAGAGCTAAAAATATATGCAAAAAGTATTGTATCCATATATAAAATCTCCAAAAATTATTTTTTGAGATTCACATTTTTTTTTTTTTATCCAATTTACAACTCTTTCCAATAATAAAATATTATATTTAATTAATAAAAATAAACAAAAATTTGAAATGAAATAATAATATCTTAATTGTTAAATAAAAGTAAAAAACAATAATGGTCTCAATGTGATATTTTTCATCCACCCCTTAAAAGTCATTCTTCATCACGATGTTGTCATTGAAATCTAATCCATTTTTAAATATCTTGGACATTAGGTATAGGTAGACATCAACAAAAATGTTTCATGCTGATAAAAAAAAACAACATAAATGTTTCATACATTCACTTGTCATCACTATCACTTGATTTATCAAGCATTGCTATGTGAAACCTTCCCACACAATTAGATACACTAATGTCTAAAATCAATTTCATAATTGATTATTACGAAAAAATATATATTTATAACACTTATTATTAGACAAAAAATAATTAATTACTATATTAATTAAATTAAATATTATTTAAAGATAACAAAATTATTGGTATCTTAAATTGTTTCTATTATTAATAAAAAATTATAAAATAATTTCTAAATTAATGATCAACGTTTTAACTATTAATATTTTAAATTGTAAATTAGTCTCTTAAAAAATTAACAGAGACTAATATAAAATATAAGTAATTAATAATTAAAATCTTAATAGCTAATAATTAGATATCAATTTATAAATTATTTTATAAATTTTTATTAATAATATAAATTAATTTAAATACTGATAAGTTTTTAGTTTATAAAATAGTCTTAGTGTATTTAATAATTTTAGTAACTAATTATTTTGGTCTAAAAAATAATTTTTATTTAATAATTTTTTTACGTATATTTAATTGTTATTTTTATAATTACATGTTCATGTATGTATTATAAGGCATGTCCAAAAATAATCAACTATCCCTTAAAATAATAAATTATTTTCACTTTTGTGGCTTGAATATGTCACGTGAAAAAAAAAAACAAATTATCACTATTATAATTTTTCATATTGCAATAATCAAACTATCACTATTATAATTTTTCATATTACGATTTTTTTATGAAAAACCTTTCTTGTAGATTTGAATTTAGTTCGTAAGACATTTGAAATCCTACAAAAAGTACAATAAATTTTATGTGAAAAAGACAGCACGGAAACTTTCCACCAAATTTTTAAATACAAGGGAAACATTTATGCAACTTTAATTTCATACGTAACTTTCATGTTAATTTGTAGAAATTATGTCTGCAACTAAGTTTCATATTAATTTATTTCGAAAAAAAATTAGAGGAAATTTAATGTGAATTTTAATATGTATATATATTTCAAAATAATTTATATTTGACAAATAATTTTATATATAATTTTTATATACTAATATAATTATAATTTATTCAAAAATAAGTTTAAAACATAATTACATGTTTTGAAAAATTACCATAAAAATGTTAAAAAAATTAGATAAAATTAAATGTTTTATAATGAAAAGTTAAAAAATATTATGATTTTTTTAACATACATATTGTTAAATTCATAACTTTAACTTTTATCTCATGTCAATAAATAAATTATATAATTTTGTAGTTAGAAAAAGTAATATTTTTAAATGCAAATTTAAAAAAATTATGATTTTTTTTACATAATTATTTTTAAATTCTAAACTTTAATCTTCTCTCATATTAATAAATAAATTATATCATTTTTTATAGTTAATAATTATAATACAAATTTATTACCTGTTTCATAAATATTCTGTTAATAAAATTCAAATATACTATAAAAAAAAAATATAAAATACAATAAATATATATATATATATGTATTAATAATTACTTATTAACTCTAGGTAACATTCCGAAAATAATTTAATTATTATATATTTTTATATAAATTTAGAGTTTTTTTGAAATATTCCTAATATATGATTAAAACTTATAGAAATATAAATAGGTACAAATTTATTATAAAAAAAAACTTAAAAGTTTTTAAGATTCTCCTATATTTATAATAAACTTAACGATATTAATTCATTTTAATGAATATACTTATTTTTATTTCTTTTTGCAATATATTAAGTTGGATATAGACAAGTTTTAAAATCACTATCAAAAGTAAATATATAAATATTCATATTTTAAGAATTTGTAAAACATAAAATTAATTTGTTCACTGTTAGGTATGATTTGATTTTTCATTAAATGCCCACTTGAGTTAAACATCGAAGTCGAATTTCATTATGTTTTAGATCGATTTTTATATTTTTTTATTACCATAAAATTGTTAAAAAATTAGATAAAATTAAATGTTTTATAATGAAAAGTTAAAAAATATTATGATTTTTTTTACATAATTATTGTTAGATTCATAAATAAATTATATAATTTTGTAGTTAGAAAAATTAAATATTTTTAAATGCAAATTTAAAAAAATTATGATTTTTTTTACATAATTATTGTTAAATTCAAAACTTTAATCTTCTCTCATATTAATAAATAAATTATATCATTTTATATTTAATAATTATAATACAAATTTATTACCTGTTTCATAAATAATCTGTTAATAAAATTAAAATACAATATATATATATATATATTAATAATTACTTATTAACTCTAAATGTAACATTCCGAAAATAATATACTATCACAATACACATTCTATATATTTCTATACAAGTTTAGAGTTTTTCAAAACATTCATAATATATGATTAAGACTTATAGAAATATAAATATGTACAAATCCATAACTCAAAAAAAACTCTAAAGCCTTTAAGGTTCTCCTCTACCTGTATGATCATCTGCTCGTGTACGTAGTACTGTCATCGCAGTTCACAACACAACAAGAAAAACAAGAATAAGCTAATGAAAAGAAATTTCATAACATATTTAATTCATGTAAAAAGAGTCAATCAAACTAATCATTTATAAACATTTCTTTAAATGTTGTCATATAAATTTTCAATATCAATTTCATCATTCATATAGAATACACATTGATCTATTTTCAATCACAATCATTGAATTTCATTTCAATCTCACTTCGTCTTCCAGAAGACCCGTATTAAGTAAGTCCTACCAGAGACTAACATCTGATCAAAAGATTAGCAGCGAATCCAATAGAAATGATCAGGATAAGTTCAATACACCTCAAGTAGTGCATCTCATATGTCACGATGTGCATGAACTCCTCCATCAGCTTCTCACTGCCTAATATCTTAGTCTATGTGAATCATCAGTGAAGCTTGAAGATTTTTGTTACCATATAGGCATCAATACTTAATACACAAACAAACATCAGTCCATACATTATCCCAAATGTACAAATCCAATTTCATACAATTTTCATCATTCATATATAATACATATCATTCTATCACATAACATTTTAAAATTCATAACATTCAAAAATCTTTCCAACATTAAAAACAATATTTAACTTCCAAACTATCAAAATCTAATATTTCTACAAGTTTAAATAATATATACACAAACAACACAATATATAAACAAACAACATCCATGCAAAAGAAATTGAATATTGGGACCACGTCCCCTCCACTATTAAAAATTAAAGTTAGTTTCCCTTACCTAAAATTCCTTATTTTGATGGAAATTTCTACCTCAAACTAGGGAATCACTCCAAAAAATTTAGGATTTTAGAGCAAGTTATCCAAATATTACCAAATTTTTGTATAGTATGAGCTTAATCAAATTGATAAAGACACTTTTCTGAACTGGTCCCAGTAAGATTGATGACTAAATCATAGAGTAAAACAAAAAATAAGAGAACTTTAAAGTAAAAATGAACTTACTATTTTTGATAATCTAATCGGATAAAAATGCAGTCAAACTCCTCAGTTACCGTAGGATATGATCATATTTTGAAATAAATAGATGAGATATGAAAAGAGAAATTAAAGAGAAAAGTCAACTGGGTCCACTAAGACGAATGACTAAATGATAGGGTAAAACAAAAAATAAAAAAAATTTAGAGTAAAAATAAACTTACTTTGTTTAATAATCTAATCGAATAAAAATGTAATCTGACTCCTCAGGATGTCATCAGATTTTGAAATAAATAAATAAATGAGGTATGAGAGAAAAATTGAAGAATAAACAAAGAGGAAAAGAGAAAGAAAAAAAAAAAACAAAAATGACAATGGGTTGGGTTTGTCGTTATGTTTTGGGAACAAGGATTACACTAAATATATGATATCATATTAAAATATAATAAGTAATTTGTTCCAATTTCAGTCCATTCTTTATTTTTAAAATGTAATATAAATCAAACTATTAGATTGAGAAAAAAAAGTAAATAAAAATTCAAAGACAATTTTGATCAATTTAAATTTTTTTTGACCTATTTACGGTATTTTAATTAGTTTGCAACGTTTATGCTATCCGTTTTACTTTAGACGGTTTTTTCATCATATAAGTGTAATTTTGTTTGTAATTTATTAATATAAATAATTTTTTTAAAAATCATAAAAATGGACAAGTTGAATTTGAAAACACAATGCTTTCAAGTCCTTCTCTCTTTAAAATCGTGTTTTGTAACATATTAGTTTTAAAGAAAGTTGTCATATCACGATATCAGTTCATACATGGGAATCTTTTGTTTTTTTACTGAAATTAGCCATGTAAACACGATTTTGACATGATTTTTTGGGTGTGTGAATAACAGACCCAAACATGATTTCAATTGTTCCTTACAATTCGGACAACGTTCTTCACGCCGATTTATTTAATAATGTCATCCAACATTTTATAAATTTTATCAATTGTTTTTTAACTAGCAAATGCATAAATAAATTTTAGAGAAACAATTCCCTTTTAGACTTTTAGCTAAGAAAATTAATATAGTCCCTTTTCTCGCGATCCATCTATTACTAATTATATTATATTTTCTTCCATGAAGTGATATGAACCTTCAAAAACATATATAGTTGTTTTACCTTTTTTTTCAATTTCTTTTTATAAGCAATAAAAATAATTAAATATGAACTATTTGAGAGGTGTTTTAATCCTTATACATAAACACAACCTTTAACTTACATTATGAGATCATCTTCATACAAACTAAATGGTCAAAACACCAATAAGAAAAAGAAAAAAAACGCAAAATGTGACTTAGATGTGACCCGTATCCAAGCCTTTAATTGAACCAATGCAAAAACTTCCAATATATCCACTACATCCCCTTTAAAAATTACTCTTTTTCTATGCTTCCAACCCTCGTTGACTATTGCGATCAAAATCACTCCTCAAACCTCATTTACCAAAGCATGCACATTACACAACATAAACTGAGATAAGTTTAACAGTGAGATGTTGTGAAACGCATTCTGCACCCTCAACCATACAGAACAATGGTTCCACAATAACCATGCAAATCTACACTCGAAAAACAAATGGGTACTACTCTCCTACTCAACCTCTTCCTCCAAGTACTTTACTCTATCTTATGGTACGGAGGTGACTTAAATCCTAAACCATAACTTGAAACTAAATTAATCATTTTCTTAAATTTTTTGCTTTTTGACACATTAAAATGTTATAAAATCACCATATCTTTCCATCTCTTGATAGTAGGAGATCCTTTTCGCCAAAAACTAAAGTTGGATTTAAATGGGTGTGTTTCTTAATCTTGAATAACTATGATAATCCTTAGATTTTTTTTTTATATGATCTAAGTCTAAAACTAAGTAATAAGTGTTATATTAAAACCAAAAGATATAATTAAAACCAAAATTTAATTTTTAACTTCTACTCTTTATTAGTAGAACAACTAACAAAATAACCACTAACAAAATATCAATAACTTATAAAATTTGTATTATACTCGTTTTACATAAACAAAGTCTCCAATTAAAGTTTTCTAAATATGAGAAAGTTAAAAAATTACATCGATTTTAAGAGATTTATTACATTGGTTCCATCATTGACGTAGATACTAATAGTTTAGAAAGTCCTTTACATTTAACATTTATTTTATAACCGATGTAATAGTCCTTGTTTGTTTCATTTATCAACTTCTGCAATATATATTACATCAATTTTTTTTTCTGTAATTGATGTAATATGTTCATTTTTACATTAGTTAAAGTTATAATCGATGTACTATCTAACAGTTTTTTTAGAAAAATATATACTTTTTCAACCTATAATTTTAAAAAACATACTACATATGAGTAACAATAACAAATCACAGTAAAAATCATCAAAAAAATATAATATCAAAAAAATAATTTTAATTCCAATATTCATCTCAAATATATATGTTCAATAAAAAAAATATTATAAAAAATAAAATATAAATTCTCTCAATCTAAACTTTCGAAATATCTAATATATTTATCTTAATCTAAATAATATTTATAAATTTGAAACATAACAAAAAATAATCTTAAAAACTAACATATTTAAAATTAAATTACAAATATTTAGACATATAGATTATCATCAACAATATTAGCTATTAATATAACAAATAATAAAAGTAAAAAAATGTAAAACACTTATCCAAAATTGAAGCAACCCAAATGCATATCAGTGGAGACAACAAAAAAGGAATCAACCCAACTCGTTGTAGATACCAAAGTACCTCTACAAGCGGCGGTGGAACAAAACTCAACACAATCCAACACTAAAGATCTTTGTGATCCTAAAAGGCAAACACACAACTTGAAAAATGAGATAAAGAAGAGAGTAACTAGCAGCGACAAAATAAAAAATGCAAACTCCCCTTCAATTTAAAAAGCCAAACCCAATAAACGAAAAAATACAATGCAACAATATAGACTATAGCGCGACAAAACACAAAAAGAATAAGACTAAACCCCAACCAACAATGACAAATTCTTCTTAGGTTTGGAATTTGCACATGCAACCAAATGAATACATCTTTGTCAATGAAAATACACCGTTGATATCCTTGCTTATTCTGGGATGCTTGTCGTCTTGCAATACTTTCATAACACAAGATACAAACATATGTACGAGCATAACAATTGCATCTACGAAACGAGTTCATATCGAAGACTCCTTAAACACTTGTTTTATTTGACAAACCCCATGTTGGATACAACCTATTGTTCAATTCTTGAGCCAATTTATGCAGTCAACAACAATTGTTTATGATCATTGTGCAACTCATTATGGTTTAAGATATATCAAGGTCCCTCATTTGCTAGACATTTTCTTTCCCTCTAGTTATACCACTAAATTAAAGACCTTTAGTGATTTTGATTTCGAGCATAAGGTGTTTAATCACCCGATAATGCATCTATTTGGGATCACCCTTAATTTCATGGAAATTCAAGAAACATAATATTGTTTTCCATCCATCTTCTTAAGTAAAATACAAAACTTTTGCCTACTATGACAACCAAGTTGCTAGACATATTGTTTCGAATCCCATCTAATATGCTTTAGGTTATAATATACAATATAATTGGATAGATTTTGTGCCTTTTATCCAAATCCAAATCTTTTTTTTTATAGATTTGTACATGGAAAAAATTATAGTATGTTATCTTTTTCTATTCACAATCTTGTTTTTCTCCCCTTCCTCTTCTTCCTTTTGCTATTCACATATAGCTTGCATATTACAATTTTCTAGCCACGCTTTAAAATAGGTGTTTATAGATCTCATATCGTGTGTTTTTCATACTACCGAATTATAGGTATAATGTTTGCACATGGTTATTTTATCATACATTTTTTAATCAAACATTTAAATTTGCATATATTTTATAGAATTTATTGTACCTGATAGATAGTGACCAAGTTACTGTAAAAGTATTTATATTAATGATTGATTGAATAATTTAAGTGGGGAAATGTGGTGGAGGGTATTGTATTACATTACTAATCACATTTTGGTATTATGACAGGAAATTGATCAGTGATGTAAACAACAAAAGTTGTTACTGACTTATTGGGTCGGCTCAAAAAAGTCGGGCCCGCTAAGGGCCCACGATTTGGAAAAAATCAGATCTTGAAACGTGAAAATTATGTGTAGCCAACTGGCAACGACTTCTCGGACTAAAAGAAGATTCTGGAAGGACTTCAAACCCTAATTATATAAGCTATCATATTCTCCATAGGTCTCTATTGAATCACAGTGGTGTCTCGCTGTGGTTTATCATCTTCTTCCTTCCTCTGAGATCTATCGTTTTTTCTTCGACACACGCTGAAAAACAATGGCCGGTAAAGGTGAAGGTCCTGCTATCGGAATCGATCTTGGAACCACGTACTCTTGTGTTGGGGTCTGGCAACATGACCGCGTTGAAATCATTGCCAACGACCAAGGCAACAGAACGACGCCGTCTTACGTTGGATTCACCGACACCGAACGTCTAATTGGTGACGCCGCCAAGAACCAAGTCGCCATGAACCCTATCAACACCGTCTTTGGTAACATTTCTTAAGCACACCCTTTCTGTTCTACATTTTTACCGTGCCAATGAATAGTATCGTGCTTCTCTTTTATCTATTTATCTATGTTTTAGTTTTTGATAATAATAATGTGCATATAATATGTCCTGTTATTTAGATCTACGGTGTTGTAGAAATTTGGTTACATTATTGACCTGTTTTATTTAATTATCTCTATTTTTAGTTTCCATATGAGAAACGTCCAAGTTTTGGTGTCTGTAGTAAGGTTTTTGTCTTTTGTAGCTATTACCGAGGAAGAATATTTAGTTACATAAAATAAATTTTCTCTGTATCGGGTTAGCTTTTTTGTATAGTAACTAATTCTTAAAAAAAACCGAGGAACTGAAATTTAAAATAAGAACAAATGCGGATATTTAAATATAAAAGGAGGTCATCTATAGGAACTATGTTTTAGAACGGAGACAATTATACATACTAAGTGATAGTTTAAATACGTAACCTTGATCAATTATAATAGAAGCGCTTATCTTTTCAGTTCCAGTTTGCTTGAAGTTTTCGATAATATTTGAATTTTGTGTACTTAGTGAGGTATGCGATGGCTTATTTTTAGGCTTATTTTTGTATCACAGATGCAAAGAGGTTGATTGGTCGTAGATTCACCGATGCCCCTGTTCAGAGTGATATCAAATTGTGGCCTTTCAAGGTCATTGCTGGTCCTGCTGATAAGCCAACAATTGTAGTTAACTACAAGGGTGAGGAGAAACAATTTGCTGCTGAAGAAATCTCTTCAATGGTGCTCATGAAGATGCGTGAGATTGCTGAGGCTTACCTGGGCTCTACAGTAAAGAATGCTGTTGTTACTGTCCCTGCTTACTTCAATGATTCTCAGCGTCAAGCTACTAAGGATGCTGGTGTTATTGCTGGTCTTAATGTCATGCGTATTATCAATGAGCCTACCGCAGCTGCCATTGCATATGGTCTCGACAAGAAAGCAACAAGTGTGGGTGAGAAGAATGTGTTAATCTTTGATCTTGGTGGTGGGACATTCGATGTTTCTTTACTTACTATCGAGGAGGGCATCTTTGAGGTGAAAGCCACAGCCGGTGACACACATCTTGGAGGAGAGGATTTCGATAACAGGATGGTTAACCACTTTGTGCAAGAGTTTAAGAGAAAGAACAAGAAGGACATCAGTGGAAACCCCAGAGCACTTAGAAGGTTGAGGACCTCATGTGAGAGGGCCAAGAGAACCTTATCTTCTACTGCCCAGACTACCATTGAAATTGATTCTCTATACGAGGGAATTGATTTCTACTCCACCATTACTCGTGCCAGATTTGAGGAACTCAATATGGATCTCTTCAGAAAATGTATGGAACCAGTGGAGAAATGTTTGAGGGATGCTAAGATGGACAAAAAAAGTGTGGATGATGTTGTCCTTGTTGGTGGTTCTACCAGAATTCCCAAGGTTCAGCAACTACTCCAGGACTTCTTTAATGGAAAGGAGCTTTGCAAGAGCATTAACCCAGACGAGGCTGTTGCTTATGGTGCGGCTGTTCAGGCTGCTATCTTAAGTGGTGAGGGCAATGAGAAGGTTCAAGATCTTCTCCTTCTTGATGTTACTCCTCTGTCTCTTGGGTTGGAGACGGCTGGTGGTGTGATGACTGTCTTGATCCCTAGGAACACCACTATTCCAACAAAGAAGGAGCAGGTTTTTTCAACATACTCTGATAACCAGCCTGGTGTGTTGATCCAAGTCTTTGAGGGTGAGAGAGCAAGGACCAGAGATAACAATTTGTTGGGCAAATTTGAACTTTCCGGTATTCCTCCTGCTCCCAGGGGTGTTCCACAAATTACAGTGTGCTTTGACATTGATGCCAATGGTATTTTGAATGTCTCTGCTGAAGATAAAACCACTGGCCAGAAAAATAAGATCACCATCACCAATGACAAAGGTAGACTGTCGAAGGATGATATCGAGAAGATGGTTCAAGAGGCTGAGAAGTACAAATCCGAGGATGAAGAGCATAAGAAGAAGGTTGAGGCCAAGAACGCCTTGGAAAACTATGCGTACAATATGAGGAACACAGTGAAGGATGAGAAGATTGGTGGCAAACTGGATCCTGCTGACAAGAAGAAGATTGAGGACGCTATTGAGCAATCTATCCAATGGCTGGACAGCAACCAGCTTGCAGAGGCAGATGAGTTTGAGGACAAAATGAAGGAATTGGAAAGCATCTGCAATCCTATCATTGCCAAAATGTACCAGGGTGGTGCTGGTCCAGACATGGGTGGTGCTCCTCCGGCAGATACTGAATATACTCCTTCTGGTGGAAGTGGCGCTGGCCCCAAGATTGAGGAAGTCGACTAAATCACACTTCTTGCTTTCCTCCATATCAATTGTTTTTTTGTCGAGAACTTTTTTGATGTTTTTATCTGTTGGATTTTAACTGCATTATTTTTGGATACTCTTGGTCTGATATATTATTCTGTCATCTTTAGCTACCATGCTTGTTATGTTATGTACTCAGTTCTTTTATGGTTATAACATCGTATTTCGCACTATATATTTTGACTATTTTTTCAAATATTTTTAAAGTTTTCTATATATTTGTTAGTTATATTGATAATATTAAAATTGTTAGTCACTTACAAAATTGATGTACTTTATTTTTTTATAATTTTTTAAATTTGATCTATTTGTTATTATAAGAATAGAATGTTAAGTTTTGGAATTAACTATTATGCTAATAATTCTATTTTTGTGAGTATTAAAGTTTTTGAATCCCACACATTAGTATGTAGCCGAAATAGTTTCATAGTATTTTAAATAAGTTTTTTCATACCTTTCATTTTTTTAATATACTAAATTCATTTTTTATCTTCTTATACCTGAGGTGTGGTTAATTATTAATTTTTTTAATTATTTATTCTAACTAATGCATTATTTATATTAGTTGTTACATTTTTTGACATTAACTTTCCAATACATTAATAATAAATACTATGGTGCACATCAGCATATCTTGTCTATTATGGTTCATCTGTAGTAAAAAAAATGTAGTATTTCAATAGAGAACGTTGGATCACTCTTACGATCAGCTAATGAAGCTATTTTAATGAACGAGCTATTTGAAAATTACCTTTGGAGTTAGGACATCTATTGAAACTTTGGCAGATTTAGTATTATATTTAGTATTCGCTATTTACAATACTGTATAATGACATATCTTAGGTTGCATTGCATAGGCCTAAAAAGGTTTCTATGCTTTTTTAATATTAAATTTTAAGGATACATAAGGTAATTGTAATTGTTTTAATTTAGCCAATAGTTGAAGGTTACATGTGTAGTTAATTGCGTGAAATAGTAAAAGTAATTGTTGTAGAGCCTACCACATTGATGATTACTCTTCATTTAGAAATATTACATCAAAATATGTGAAGATCTCTCACCATGAGGCTAAAAAATCTGAATTTGGAAACAATTTAGTCGCGTTTTTCAACTCAAAGACACATTTAAAGGTGACATAAATCATAATATTTTATTAATATTTTTATTTATTGTGATATTATTAAAAATATACTAATAATAAATCCTTTTACTTATTTCTTTTCTCTTCCATTTACTTTGAATAATTTGCCTTTTTATTTTCTATTCTCTGATCCAAACATGACGTCATTTATGGAATTTTTTACTTAGTCTATTTGAGTACAGAACCTCGAAACCTAAAATAATACTTTTTAAAGATTTTGATTGAAAATAGAAATATTTGAAACATTTTTACTAAGTTCTATATTTCAGTTATAATATGATGTAATAGATTTTTTTTTTAATTTTGAAATAATTAAATAAAATATTATAATTAGGTAGTATTAAGTTTTATATCGTACTTTATGATAATTCATTTTGTAACAAGACATGTAATATAATAAACAAAATCTAAAAAATAGTTTTGAAATACTGATTTTAAGAATGGTAATAATTATAAGTATTCATAATAATATTATATAAATATTGCATACATTTAGAATAAAATTAACAGTTTAATACTTCTAATAAGACAATAACTGCTGTTGTTAGCATTCTTTACAACGTCTCTAATTTTTGGAGAGGAAAAATAAAAACCATTAATATTTAATTAATGTCCATTGAAACTTAAATTTGTTTCAACATCAAGATTAATATGCTATTTTTAATTTATTCCTTTTACAAATTTTAATTATTGAAATTCAAATAAAAAAGTTAATAACAATAATTTGATATTCCTTGGTCTTGTTTGCAAGTCTTGGTTACAATTTGTTTTTGAAAGTAGACGTTGGGCTAAAACTGAGGCCTTGGGATTTGGTAACCTTCGCCCACTCTTTTGGGCTATTTTATAAGTTATTTCTTCAAACAAAAGTAAAAACAAAACTGTTATTCGCACCCCTCATTGCTATTTAAACTCCAAGGCATTAATATTATATATTTTGACAAAAAGGATCCTCACAGTATAAATACGTTTTCATTGTTTATTATCATTTCACAGTCTGTTACTCGATGAAACTTTTTTTTATAGTATACTATTCTGCTATGCAATATAAATAAGTTATATTTAATAAATATCTTCATACTAAAATATAAACTAAGGATTAAAGTAAAAATATATTATTTTTGTTAAAAATATTGCGTAAAGATTCACAAGCTGGTTTAAAAAATGATTTTTTTTTTCTGTACTCTTTTAAATGTGATATTCCCAATTAGGATAATGAACTTTCCATTATTTTTTATATTTGTTGGAAATGTTTTTTTTTATTCCAATGATAAATAAAATAGAAAGAGACATTTAAGAAGTGTGTTTCAACTCTTATAGATGTTCTCTCGTAATTTAGAAGTTCATCAATTCAATACATTCTAAGTGACCCATATAGTTAAAAAAAACTTAAACTACTAAATACCTCGCACTCCACAAATAAACCCAATAGAAAAAAAGTTATGCACAAAGCAATATTGCAGGTCCTTAATGATCGCCCTTCCCCCTTCCAACTATGGTTTTAGATCCTTGCATAGAGATGAAAAATATTGGCCCAATTGGGATAAAATTGCTTAAAAAACAGAACGAAAGAACTTCCATGGGAGTGACACATATTCCTCCACTGCATATAATCTTGCAACACCAGCCAAGTTGTCATTGACAGCTTATAACAGCTATTTCACTTGTTAGAAGTGAGTCTATGCAATGTAGATGTTATGTGCTGCCTTTTTGGTACGTTGAGATTTATACACCAGCAACCATCTTCCATACCTTAACAAAAACAATATAAACTTAAGCTACTGATAAGAATATAGTAAACCATTGTTTGGCTAAGTGCATAGAAAACAGGAAGAAGCCTGCTTCAAAACCCAAAACACGACCACCGCATGATATCAATGTTGGAAGAGGAAAACACATGACAAATCCTCAAAGAAGGTCTAACCACTTGGCAGGTTCTATTATTCCTTAACAATACTTGGAACTTCTATTAAACCATAACATAGGTGCTTCGACATGCCTCCGAAAAACCAACATAATATATGTAGCAACGTAATACCAAGTATGTAAAAACCAACATAACCCAAAAAGGAACAGAGGACACCACAAGGTGTGGACTTCCTAAAGAACTACTCCTTCTATGTATAATGAACTAATCATCTCCTGTACATACCCACTATCCACCTTTCGCAAACAAGAAAAGACAACAAAGTATGCTAGGACAATCGTTCCTTCTAGCAATAACTTTTAATGCATAGGTCGAGATTAAGATGTCAATCCGAGAATGAGTAATTGAATGTTCGTACCTTGTGTTTCATCCATAACCATGATATATGTTGTGCCAATTGAAAAATTTCTTCAATGTCAGGAACCCTTTGCTTGAACATAATTGAGTTTCTTTGCTTCAAGAAACCCCTAACTACAACTGCCCACTTGCCTTTCCAAACCTGATTCTACTTGATGCTCATATGTGCTAAGTAGAAATCTCGAAGTGTCACTTTAAGTTCTTATGTTGGACAAATAAGATACATATCCATCTAAAGCAGAGATCCCATACACGTTGTGCAACAGAACATCCTAAGAACAAGTGCTGAGAGGACTCTTCCAAGGCTTGGATAACACACAAATAGATGAGCTAACTACCACTCCTCTCCTAATAAGGTTGAGTCGAGTTGGCATTCTATCCAGCAGAAATCTCCAAGCAGTCGTTAATACATTAGGCAACACTTTAACTTGCCATAACTGTTTAAAGACACCATCAGAAGGACCTATGTCTTGATTAACCAAGAACTTATAGGCTGATTTCACTGAAAATCCCTCATTGGTAACCCCTCCCCAAACTTGAATGCTTGAGACCTCCCTATTCAGTGCCTCCTGAGATAATAACCTTACTTCTTGTTATTCTTCACAAAAACCTACCTCACCCACCGTTATCCCTTGATCCATAGACAAGGAATACAACCTAGGATACAGTGTGACAAGATTACTTCTACCAATCCAGGCATCCTTCCACATCTAACTCTGTCCCCAGCTCCAACTTTCTATACTAAAGCTTTTTGGAACCATCCTTCTTGCTCTCCCTCACCACATACTTTAGATAAGTCTCTCCACCAACAAGATTGAAATTTTGAATGGATATGACTTCGCCTTGACACCGAGCCATATTTTGAGAGAAGAATATCTTTCCATTCCCTTGCTCATTGCTCACCAACCGCCATTTCCATTTTGCCAAAAGAGCGTTATTAAACAATCTGATATCTTTGATCCCCTGCCCTCCTGCCTCCAGAGATTTGCAAACATTCTCCCAACTTATCCAAGATATAGATTTGCGGTCTCTTTCCCATGCCTAAATAAATATTCTTTGGATACTAATAATACTATTACATACCGATATCGGAGCTTTATAGGAAGAAAAAAAAAAAAGAGAGGGGTAAAGTAGTGAAAACTGATTTGAGTAAGCATATTCTTCGTGCCAGAGATAAGAATCTCCCCTTCAAGCACTAAGTCTATCATTAATTTTATTCAGAATTTGCTCCCAAAACAGCTTCTTTCTTTCACTACCTCCTACAACTAGCCTTAGATATTTAAAAGGTAACCTTGTGAGAGTACAATTTAGAGATTTCACATAACATTCAAGGGAGTTCCTCTCAACATTTATTCCTGCCAACTTTGATTTGTGAAAGTTGATTTTCATACCAGAAGCAAGCTCATAACACCTTAGTATAACTTTAATAGTAATCACATTGTTGTATGAATCTTTGCACATAAAAAGAGTATCATCAATGAATTGTAACATACAACATTCAAGTTCATTCCTCCCCACCTTCACACCTTTAAGCAGATTCTCCTCTAGTGCTTGTCTCACTAACCATACTAAGCCTTCAGCTACAACAAAAAAGAGGAACGAGGTTAGGGAGTCTCCTTGCCTCAACCCTCTGGAAAGATAAAATTCCGTTATGGGACTCCCATTAATCAGAATTGACGCCGATGTTGACTTGAAACACCCTTTAACCCACCTGATCCATTTACTTTGAAAGCCCAATCTCTGTAGCATATCATACAAAAAGTTCCACTTTACGGAATCATAAATTTTCTCATAAGTAATTTATTTTTTTATATTTGCTGGGAAAGTAATTTTATTTTTTAATCTTAATTTTACTATCGGTATTCTAAATATTTCATTTGTACAATTTTAGTCTCTCGTGCTTAAATTGTACAATTGAATCCTCAATCTATCACACAATTGTAATAGTTAAAATTTTATTTGTATTCGGTGAATCGCTTAAAAATGACTATTAAGGCCGAAACCTCATTTTTACGATTCTATTAAGATTCGAGAAATTAAATTTATACAATAACCTCTCATATGATCAATTTATCTATATATCTGTATTTAAAAGAATAAAAATATAATTGATATTTACTTTAAAATGCTCCTTAAACTACACAAAATATTAACATGAATGTTTAACTTATTTTCATGAAAAGTGTACTCGAATTTCTTTTTCATTCCATCATTTATTATGTTTATAATTTATATTTTTTTTTGTCTATTCTCTACTTGGACACCTATTTTGGGTATAAATTTAATATTTATCATTTATATTTTTTCTTACTTGGAGGAAGATAAATATACATCTTATTTTTTGTCTGCAAATGAGTTTGAAAGAAGATAAGGATGAAAAGAAAAAATAAAAGAGGAAAGAGAAAAAAATAAATATGAAACGAGGTCATGAAGAATTAAAATAAAATGAAAAAAAAAAACTTTTGACGCGTATACACATCACTGTATGCAAAAAAAAATCTTCCCACAGCTGAATTTTTCAAGCTGCTGGCTAAATAAATATATTTGCCACTCATGACAAAAGAAGAAAAACTGAATATAATGCATTGTTTGAAGTTGAACTAAGTCTAACACTAATCATAATTCATGTTAAAATTAAAACTGTGTTAAATAAATTCTACTTATTATATGGATATTGATTTTTTTATCAAAAAAATAAAATAAATAACGTCGGTGATGTAATACATCACTTCTATGTCCCTGCTTCCTTTCCCTCAGTCCACCACTGCATGCACCATTGACACTCGTCACTAGTACTTCCCATTCTTCACTCTTCAGTTTTAGTTTTTCGGGAAGAAAAATAAATGAATTTTCATCTTACGCATCAACTTTATAGAAATGAATTAAATATCTAAATTTAAATTTTAAAATGATATAAAAATGATTTTACATCAATATTTCTAAGATGAGCAGAGGGAAAGGAAGAGAGGAAAGAGAAACATTATATTATTGTTACACACCAAACAGAGAATCACTGCACCCAATGTATAAGCTTATAATAGAAAAAGAAAAGTTTCCTTTCGCAAACAACAGTTTGAAAACTCTTAATTATATACAACTTTTATATAACGATTTTAAAAAATAAATATATATAATAAAAAATAAATTTATAATTAAATTATATGAAAAAATATTAAAAATGATAATATTAGAAGTTATAATATAGTTGTATAAAAAAATTAAGGTTTTATTAATGTATCACTATCCAAAAAATAAATAATATGACAACTTATTATAATAATATAATATTTTAAATTAAAAAATAAATTAAATATAATTAAAATATTAATTTTTTAATTGTTAAGTGAATATTTTTACTATTTGGAAACCTATTATCATCCTAACAGAAAACGTACACAAAAACCATGCATGCACTTTTTTAAGACCAAGTAACATTCCTCCTTAACTTATGGTGAGATAAGATACAATGATAAGTTTATGCTTAAATGAGTGAAAGGAAGAGCTGGATAGAGGCTTTCTCAACGTGTTTGTAGTTTGAAAAAGAGTCGATAGATCAATAAGCTATGGAAGCTTCTACTCTTCATGGTTACATAAGAAATAGAGATCAAGCTCAAAATGCTTCGATTTATGTGGATGATTGGATCGGTTGCAAGGAGGAATGTGTCAAGATTATGAGAATAGATTGTGGGTGTTGGAGAGAATATGCGAAGTTCATATAGAAGAGAAACAGTTCACTTGATTTTAGCTAAGACTACAACAATACTCCTATACCTATAGCAATAATATCGATATTTTTTTATTAAAATCTATTTCATAATACAAGATTTATTATGAGAGTTATTTTCCCTACTTCATTTGAACACAAACGTTTTTCCAGTCCCTAAACCCAAAGTTGTAACACTCAAAACCAAGCCCTAAACAGTGTACAAAACCCTCAATTCTAAGCATTAAACCATTATACGGTATACCACAAATCTTGAACCCTCAATACTAAATCACAAACTCTAAACCACAAATCATATATAAAATCTCAACCTAAACTCTAAATCTACATGTCCTTAATATTTATAATATAAAAAAATATTTTTAATTTATCCCATAATCTATTTTTAATCAATATATTTTAGAAACATTGATTATTTTATCACAACTTCAATATAAAAAAAAATACACAAAAATCTTCATTATTTTATATATATTAAAGCCAGTATAGTCCTTGTTGCATTATATGTTTTTTTTTTCTTTCAAAAGTTAATTAAATTTAAATTGTTAATCAAAATCGTCTTTACCTAGTAGGGTTTTTTCATAAATACTTTCAAGAAAAGTCGTGTGGTTGAATAACAAATTCAACGTATTTGTGTAATACTAGATCAGTACAACTTCGGAAATGAAGTATTTAATTAGCACAACTTATCTAAATGTGTAATATTGTTTGAACTTGCTGGATCGCTTGAAAGTTACATTTCTGTAAAAGTTTCCCATTTATTTTAATATTAAAATAGAATGAATAGAAAGATAATCTGAGATCACATATCAAAGTGGTTTAATTTGGAATGCAAGTTAACATAAGAAAAATTTATACGTGTAGACCTAAGCGAATGTGGAAGGGTAGGAAAATGGTCTTAAATTGTATTTGGGACCACGTGTCTGATGACAGCATGGCTCTGTGCAGAGACATTAAAGTTTCATTTACCATGCTCAACTGCCCCTCACCCGTCAGTTTACTTCTCCCCTATAAAAAAACAATCTCTCCAAATACTTCGCCACACAGACTCAGAGTAACCAAAAGAGAGTGCAACTACTCATTGTCAATTCCTAGTGTGTGGGAGTGAAACAAACAGAGAGAGACATGGCTAAGTTGTGTGTCTTGGTCTTGGTTCTTGCTTTGGCTGTGGCCACAAGTGCCAGAAACGCACCCACAGATGCTGGCCTCAAGGACCAGAAGAACTTCCTCACCTATGGTGGAGTTGGTGGCTATTCCGGAATTGGGAGCAATGGACTACCTTTTGGAGGAGTTGGTGCCGGAATAGGTGGTGGTTTTGGCGCTGGCGGTGGACTTGGTGGTGGCCTCGGCGGCACTACTGGCATCGGTGGATTAGGAGGACTCGGTGGTACCGGTGGAGGAGTTGGTGGTGGTGTTGGTGGCGGCGTTGGAACCGGCATCGGTGGAGGCAGTGGTGTTGTTCCTTTCCCTTGAGATCATTCAGAGTGCATGCATGCATGCATGCAGGGGTTGTAGCTTCTTCACCTTTCTTTGGATTACCCTAGTCTTTTCGTTCAGGAAATAATGTTGTTTATGTTCGTGTTAATCCGCAAGCATTGTAGTGTTTCAGGTCTTGGGAAAGTGAAAAATAGTAGTGTATCTTGTAATGTGTCATTCCATCTTTCATTTGCTTAGGTTTTGTGTCAACCATAGCACTCTATATACGTTGTTCTTTTACACATGGAACATTTCATTTTAGCTTCGATGTAATCAATATATGAGTTCAACTTCCTACTTTTTCTAGACTCTCTCTGTATCTCCACTTGCTGGTTCAACTTTCAAATGTTTTAAGATGGTATGTGGTAATGAATAATTTCATTTTAAAATTCTTTATATCTATCTATCTATCTATCTACCTATTTATCTATCTATCTATCTATATTTGAATTAATCAATTTACTTCAAAAATATTTATAAACTCCTAATCTCCAGTATTGATTTATTTTCTTAATGATTAAAAGTAGGTTAATTTTATTATATAAAGAAATATTATTGTAGTGACTTGACTATTATATTTCCAAATATGTGTAAATGACTTAAGAAAAGCGAAATTATAATACAAGAAAAAGAAAAAGAAAGTATAAATACACACACTTAAAAATTATGTATTTTTTTTTCTGTTAGTTTTAAGTATCATTCCTTGCTGATCACATTATATTTTTTTCTGAAAAATGATTGCAACATTATAGTTTTAAGTTTCAAATTGAATAATAAAATATCATATTCAAATAATAATAATAATAATAATAATAATAAATATGAATAAACTTTTAAAATATAATAATAATATATTTAGTTGTATATAAAATAACAAGGGTGTCAAATATCATTTCTATTCGAACTCAAAATTTTGATTTCCTTAATTAAGGAAATAAAGTTTAGAATGATCGGAAATACCGGTGCTTGATTAGCAAGTGATGAACAAAAAAAAAGGAAAGAAAATATCAAAATATAAGGAAATGATAAAAAATTTAATGCAAGTAAAAATCAATTTGTAAAAAAAAAAAGTAATTAAATAAAAAAAACTTTTTGTTTCACCTTACTCCACTAAAAAAATTCAGAAATTTTTGCTGGTAAAAAATAAAACTCCAATAAAAATTATTATCCCAACAAAAAAATCATTACAAAAAATATGAGTGTCATAATATTTTATTTTCATAAAATAACTAATAATTCAAAATTTACGTGAAGCATATATTAAATTTTCTAACTGGTGGTAAAACTCACTGACACAAATTTTTAAGTTTTTGTATTCATCTTTAACCATATCTCTCAATAAGATTTTTATATTCCATTTTTATAGTTGATATAATTCAGACAACCTCATTCAATCTCCACCATAGATTCTTATTTCTTTATTTTTCTATTAATGGTTGAGATTCCAAAAAATGAACTGTAGAAGATCTTGATCGAATCCACAGCGCAGGAAGACTCTGCAATGACATTAAATTTTCATTTACCATTCTCAACTGCCCATCGCCGGTTAGTTCATTGTCCCTCCATAAAAAACACATTCTCCAAAATTTCGACACACGACACAGTTACTCAGAGTAACCAAACAAAGGAGAGTGCAATTACATAGAGTACATTCCTAGTGGTGTGTGTGCCGATAAAAAAAACATTCTGTGGAGCGAGACAAAGAGAGAGACATGGCTAAGTGGTGTTAGTTCTTGCTCTGGCTGTGGCCACAAGTGCCAGAAGTTTCCTTTTGGAGGAATAGGTGGTGCCACGACCAGGATAGGTGGAACCGAAAGTACGGGTAGTGGATTTGGCGGTGGCGTCGGTGGTGCTCATCCTTCAGATGAATATTCATTCATGCACATGCATATATAGCTTCTTCCTGTTTCTTTGGATTACCCTAGTTTTTGGTTTTCCTTAAGTGATAATTGTGGTTTATGTGCCTGTTGTTAATTAATCGTTTATCACCACTTAATAAGAAAATAGTAGGATGTCTTATAACACGGCATTATCACATATTTTTTGGATTACATTATTATTTTATTTATTCAATAAAAAAATATAATAATTTTTATTTTTAATAAAATTTATTAATTAGTTTTTATTTTCTTCGTTATAATTTTTTTTTTTATATTAGAATTGAAGTTTCTATTCAACCTTCAATGTAAATCTTTATTATATATATTACTTTAAAAAAAACTTTATTTTGATTAAAAACAAAAAAACAACTAAAGAATTACACTTATGCCATGCCGTAGCAACAAATGTCTAAAAATAAATGAAGACTTATTAGTAAAAAACTATTGTAGAATGATTATTTTTTACGATTAAAGTCTGAAACAAACTTTATTCAAAATATACTTCATATATCCTTTATATATAGCTACGAAACTTCCTGATCCTTTCCTGCACAAAGTTCTCAAAGTTATAATAGGGGCCATTAGGTTTATAGCTACATGTTTTTATTGTATATATCAGAAGAAGAAAAAATCTGGTTTTGTGGGTGTCCTTTAGTTCTTTAAAGAGAACAGATAATGGTGTTGACTATTGAATGTAGTATCTGCCATTTTTTCTACAAGAATCAGTAGGGATTTACTATTAATTATGAATCTATAGGTACATGCCATGGCCAGCAATAGTTGGACCAAAAAGAAAGTATACATTAGGGTAAAACATTTGAACTGTTCCCTAAACTATATATATATATTAATCGAGGCACTGCAAGCGTGGTTCAAAAAATACTGATTAATTATCACTATTTCTGGAATTGAAAGAGGGAATGTTCTTCTCTCGTCTTTCTTCCTACAGGGAGTTTCTCGCCATATTATAGGGTGGTCCAACATAATTCAGTCCATCGTCATGTATATGAAGGCACCAAGAGAGGGGCAAACAAAACATTAAATTGGAGAATTTCTAGTACCTACCGATATTAACTTATGAAAAGTTTAACTATTTTACTTTTTCTTATAAACATTTATTAAGAAATTGTGTATTGAAGTTAAGACTACTGAACCACTGCAATCATCATTCAAATCATACTGCAAAGGAACTATTCCAAATGTTAATGATCTGGTAGAGAATAGTAAATACTCCAAGGATGGGTGAAGTATTAAAGAGAGATTTTGAACACATACACTTTAAATATTAAATAGGAATGTCAGAGTTTGGTGAAGTTTTGAATGGAAGAAGAAGTTGGAGAGGTCCAGTTAAAAACTGTGCAGATGGCACCAGGTCATGTTAGATGTACAAACGAGTTGCAGCATTGGTAGCTTGCTGCTGGTAATAGTTGCACGTCAATTGAATGATCGAATTGAAGAACCTGCTGCCTCGTCAACCCTAGTAAATGTCCATCACCTACCTTCTCTATTGCAATTTGCCATATCTAACAAAAGCATGTTTGCATTACTGTGGTTGTTCAGTGATGCATAATATTATACTCATCATATATATATACCATGAAAGCATGGAGACGTAATATTATAATAATACGTGAGATGAAGAAGATAGAAAGTCACAAGTGAGTCTTCATGTTTTCATATAGGAACTATAAAAAAAAAATTAATGGAGATTAAATAACCAAAAAAGAAATGGGATTTTATTAAACATTTTTTTTTAATTTTTATTAAGTTTTGAAAGTTTATTTTAAAATCTTAGAAATATTCTAACATCTTTCTAAAATAATGGATTTTTGTTTAATCAGTTTTAAAAATTTATTCTAAAATTTCAACAAAAATAATGAAGTTTTTTTTTAATTTTTATTAAGTTACACTCGTTTATTTCGAAATTCCAAAAAAAATCTCTAAATTTATTTTAATTTTTTTTCCCACCCTCTCTTCTCATTTGTCTCTTTTCTTCATTTCCCTCTCATACTAAACTCCATATCAAAATTCTGGTGTACTTTGATTCAGCTGTGCAAATTTGGTGCATTAATTCACTAAAAAAAATTATAACTAATTGAGTTAATATAATTCTTATAATTAATTTAATTAACAGAAAATTTTAATCTTCATTAAATTAAAAAAAATGATTAAATCTCAATAAAATATTGAAGATTTTGGAATATATCCGTTAAGTTCCAATGATTTACTGTAAAACAACAACAAAATATTCAAGGTATTTTCAAACTTACGTAAATAAATTTAATTTTTATTTTATATACTTTCCCTAACTCTAAACTCCTAATCTCTCATTCTCACCACATCTAAACTCTCATTGCACGCTGTTTTTACCTTCGCTCCACCATGTAACTTGCTTCCCCTGCTACGGCTTCTCTACCAAGTTTACTTGGGTTGGGAAAGAGAACATAGCAGACATAGATGTTAATGAAATTGATCTAGAGAAAATCCTTTCGGCCTTTCCCATCTGCAGATGAAGGTGGTTTTATTTTTATGAAAATATAAATGCATGCTAATTAATGTTTTAGGTTATGTTATCACAGACACTGATATGGACACGGATATGACACGGATATACATATAATCTTTAAAATGTAGAATACGATGATACAAATCTATATATTATGTAATTATAAATTATATGATTTGACAATAAAGATTTAGGTGCACAAATATTTTTCAATCTTTTTTGGTAACGGAAAGATGTTTTTCATAATTGGTTTAAAAATATTTATTCTTTATTTTTGTAATTATTATAAAAATTTATACAATAAATTTAAGTTTGTAAAAAATTAATATATTTATATTTTTTTAAAATTGTATTAGAATCATGTTAGAATTGTAAAAAGTTCAACAAATATTTTTTTAAATTTGATACTTTACCGATACGTATCGTATCGTATTTACTCTGTATATCCATTTAATATGAGTGTTTGAATGTTATAAATTTAGTAACATTTCTAATCAAGTTGGTGTCAAATTGTAATAGCAGATATAAGGTATTGGATGTACACTAGATTATTGTCATTAACATTTGTTAATTTTCTCTCAAAAATGGATAATTTTTTTATTTTATTTTTGGAAATAGGTAAATTGTATATGGAGGGAGAGCGATTTGATTTAATTGTAAGGAAATTACAAATTTTTCAAAATTAGAAGAACTCATATACGAGTTCCCTTTGAAATCGTATTATTCCACCAATACGAATTTAGTTAAAATTAAATTATAATTTGAATAAATAAATAAAAATTAAAAATGAAGAAATTAATCCTATATCTAATTTACCATTTCGAAATCAGTTTCGTAGAGTGAATGTACGTTTTCTATTCTTTTATTATATATAACTAAAAAAAATAACTTTTTATAATCATTATATATATAATTGAATAATGGTTAAATACGTTTTTATAGAATATTTTATATAGATATATAATTGAAGAATGGTTGAATAGGTTTTTATAAAATATTTTTTATTATATTTAATTAAAATATTTTAATATATTAAAATTATTTTAAATTTTAATAAAATCAGTAATGTAATACTTTAATAATTTAAAAGAATATAAATAAATTATTTTAAGAAAAATGATCAAATTAAATCTAATCTATATGATTCCTAACTCATAAAATTTAATCGAAAATAAAAAAGTCAGAACGTAGAAAACTTTAATTCTGATAGAAAATAGATAACAGAAAAATACTATAAAATTTTTACTGTATTAATATTCTTTCTTAGGTGTCAAGAAAGAGCACTTTACCAACAACTGCATGTAGTTAATAAATTTATTTGCAAAATACGATATGTGTAATTGGATAACATTTCAATTTTGTTTTATTTATTTATTCATATATTATTATTTATTTTTTAATCTTGATGAGAAATGGATCACATTTGTTCCTTTGAAATTGAATATAAGAAAAACATACATTTAGTAGTGCCTAATTTATATTTTGCACAGTGATATTGATATCTTACATGGGACAATTATATTGAGATGGTATATATTTTAATCAATGCAATTTATTCTCCCTGCGTATTCATATATTTTATGAAATTAATAATATAAAAATAGAATTATAAAATACGGAAATATAATACAAATAAGAAAGTTAATTAATATTTAATTTGTATATTAAATTCAAAATTAAAGTGAAATTTTTTATACAAAATTTTGTGAAAAGTTAGACTGTGAAATTAATTCTAGATTTTGATTTAGAAGTTATTTGGTTTGTATATTAAGATTTTATATTTCAAAAAATAAAGAATAAAAAGTTCCACAAAATGCAATGTTGTTTCGCTAGTTACCTAACTAGTTAAATAAAATATTTAATATTAGTTATGTAATTTAGGTCATGCTTACGAACCCATTCTTTTATGTTTTGTTTGGATTGGGAAGTGAAAAATTAATGGTGCAAAAGAGTGGAAGAGTGAGAATTTGAGAAGAAAGTATGAAAAATAAGTTATTCAGAGTATTTCAAATTATTTTTTAATGGTATAAATTGTAAGATTACAAATTTATTCTTGTAAAATATATAGAAAAAATAAAATATTAATTAATTTAAATCACATTTTAGTTAATTAAAAAATTTTGTATTATACTATTTAATTTGTATTATATTATATTATATATATATATATTAAGTATATAATTTTATTCATATAAAAATATTAATATTAATGATGATTTTTTTTATTATTATTATTACGAACAAGTTAATATATTTTAAAAAGTAAATGAGTATTTAAAATATGGGTTGGAAAATTTTTGCGTATGCTTAAAATTTAATAATATTATGATATATGAAAGGAATATTAAATAATAATCGGTAGCATAAAAACCTGAATATTAAATAATAATTTTAATAATGTTAAACATTAAAAATGACCTAATATAAAAAATAAAATGTTAATGACAATAAATATTTATAATTTTTAAATTTGAATCATTAAAATAGATTCTCATTCATAAAAAATATTTACATAAATATTTTTAATTTAAATCAGTATCACAATTCAATAGTATAATATAAATATATATATATATATAATTATTCTAAATTTACAATATTAAAATGAATACTCATTAATAAAACAAAAAATTATTAATTACATTAATAAAATAATTATATTTTTATTTCTATTTAAATATTCAAATTCTTATTAATAAAATCAAATCTGAATTATTATAATATATCAATTGAATTTTATTATTTATATTTTTAGAATTTCAATATTTAAATGGATTTTGTATTTTCATTAATAAATAAAAATCTAGATTATTATAATATATAATTGAATTTTATTATTTATATTTTTAGAATTTAAATATTTAAATGAATTTTCTATTTTTATTAATAAATCTAGATTACTATAATATATAATTGAATTATAAATAATATAATATAAATAAAATTACTAAAATAATAACCTATAATTTCAAATAATGTATTTTATTAATTCTGATTAGCAAGGATTTTTTTTTAATATTTCTAATAATAAATACAAACAGAATATTAAAATAGAATGAAAACAAAAAAAATCACCTAAAAACTCAAAGGAAAAATCATAAAAAATAAAAATTGGAAAATCTGTAAAAAATATGAATATAATCGATTATGTTTAGCCTAAAAAAGCAATATATTCGATTATCCATTATTTTTAGGACCATAATCGACTATGTATTCCCTTAAAAAATAACCTAATCGATTATATTGAATATCTGGCTAGCATAGTCGATTATGTTTGTTTTAATACACACCACATAATCGATTATCATTCTCAAAATAGAGGCTAATCGATTATGTTGTATGCTGAATCGATTATCAACTATTTTTTAGGACATCATTGATTAAGTCTTATGTGTTTTTTCATACATAATCGATTATATATATAAAATTTTAATACAATTAATTTTTTTCTTATAAATATATACATATAATATTTTTATTTTATTATAATTGTATTTATACTTTTATAATTTAATTATATTTTTTATAATTTAATTACATTTTTATGTTTTAATATATGTGCAGTGGATAGTTAAAAAAAATAGATGCAAAAATAGATAAAAAAGTTAATGTGTATAATTAATTCATAAGAAATTTTATAAAAAAAATGAAGTACATATGTTATTGTTGCATTTCTATGTGGTTTTCTCTCTTCACCCTCTTCTTTCTCTGCACTTGTGAGAAGAAACCTCCACCTTCTAGCAACCCACTTATGGAGATGTTTGGGAGCTCCTTCACCCTCCTTAATCAACTAATCCAAACAAGGGGTGCACCCTCACTTCCATTTGCAGTAACAGTGCACCCCTGATCCAAACAGGCAATTAGGCTCTGAAAAGAAACATGCACGATACTCGATACTTGCATAATTAACTATTTTGCTTTTTAATATTTTGAATATCTATGTTCATAATATGACAAATGTATTTTCAGATTTGCTTGTATAGAACTGATAAGTAACATCCGGATATTATTTTGTAGTCTTATCAAGACATCTAACAATAACTTGTGGACACTGAGATCTAGAGACGTTTTTTACCTTCTGGATGTAAATATCTAGAATCTATATTGAATGCTTCTAGATATCTACATTCGTAACCATTTCCCAAAAAACGAAAACAAAAATAACCTACACTATTACCACTACATCCACCACACAAAAACGAAAATGCTTAGATGGAAACACAAGTCCACTGCACCTAACAACAACATCTCACCCTTTACCACCACCTCCAGTCAAAATGTCTCCACCAAAACAAACAAGCTTCTCCACAAGTTTTTTAAAAAAATAAAGGTGACAAAGATAGTTTGAGATTTAAAAAAGATGTTGGATACAAATCACAGTTGATCTGGTGCAGGAAGAATTAGTCATATAAAATACTTAAGGGTATTTCTTCCTGTACCCGTGCGTTTTTCTTCCTGCATCCCTACAATCTATGTAATACCAGAATTATCCTTAATAATTTTGGATGATTATGGAATAAGGATTGTATTTTTGGAATAGAGATTTCGTAAGCAAAATATTTTTATGGAATAGGAAATCCAGAAGACAAAAAATCATTCAAGAATATTATTTCTGGAACACAATGGTAAATTCAGAATTCATAAACTATGATCTGAAGAAAATCTTCCAGAAATATTCCGGAAAGAATAATCATGAAGTCATTTTTAAAATGAGTAAAATGGTTTTTTATGAGAATGATGAGGTGCAGGAATTCATTTCTTTGGGTGTAGGGAAACAGCCAATACTTAATTTCATTTAGGCCCATGCCATTTTCTTTTACTTCTTGGGCTTAATATAGGATTTGTTGACATCTTCATGTTTTCCTCTTCACTCTTTCTTTTTGTACCTTCATATCTTCTTCTGCCACCTCCATACACAATATGAAAATACATTTTTATCCTTTTTTGTCATCCCCATAAACTAGTTTCCGGATTATGTAATCTGGAACACATTTGAAAAAGACTTATGGATTACATAATCTGGAAGCTAAATAAGATTTCCAGATTATGTAATCTGGAAAGTAATAATGCGTCTGAAAAAAGGCTTCCGGATTACATAATTCAGAAGCTAATTATAAATTTTAAAAATGACTTCCAGATTACGTAATTAGGAATATTATAGAGGTACATTTTTGGAAATTCAAAAATATATGGAGGTGAGAGAAGAAGGTATGAAGGTGTAGGAAGAAACCGTCTTTCCTCTTGTGTACCCCTTTATTTCAAAAACTATAATTTTTTTTATTTGTTTTTTAATTTTGGAATTTGGAAGGGAGACTTTCCGATAAAAATATGAAAGTTAATATTTACAATTTTTGGAATTTTGGATTTTAAATACAAATTTTATATTATAAATTATATAATTTGAATTACACAATCTAAAATGCATTATTTTTTCTAAATATACTAATTATTACACAATTTAAAAGATAATTTTGAATTAGGAGATTATTGGCAATGGAGATCCGGTCTCAAAAAAGAAGCGTGGAAATGCTCTCCTACACAAAAACGAAGCAAGAGAAGAGACAAGGGATGAAACCTAGGAAGATAAGATACTCCTTTTACATTACGTATCGGTGTCCGATACGAGTATCGGTGTCTGATACGAGTATCGGATACTAACATTTGTATGACACCTGTAGGACACGTATATGTGAAGTGTCTAATTTAAAAAATATTTGTTAGATTTCTGACAATTCTAATACGGTTCTAACACAATTTTAAAAAAGAAAAATACATTAATTTTATAAAAATTCAAATTTTATTGTATAAATTGTTATTATGATTATAAAAATAAAAAACAAATCCTTGTGAACCATCATGAAAAATATTTTTC
>Ga0123342_1002473_pt1 | contig 30703 bp, 24 predicted proteins | sample Turbeawhitnodule_FD_89960 | JGI IMG/M metagenome (GOLD analysis project Ga0123342, IMG submission 89960) | Root nodule microbial communities of legume samples collected from Mexico - Turtle bean Mexico white nodule | ecosystem: Host-associated > Plants > Roots > Nodule | place: Mexico: Nepantla... | reverse complement strand
TATAATTAACAGTTGAATGAATCAGGTGGGTCATATAAGGTGTAAGTTGGTCAATACTTAACTTCAAATTATATGAAGTGTAATAATTACCAAAAATAGTAAGACGGCACTTACAGTGAAATTTGATACTGGCAGTTATAACGTGAGATTTTGATTATTTTCTAATATAATTTTTAGTGCTGTTTTAGATTTAGCTTATATAAAATTGACTTATAAACTAAAAAAGAAACTTATTTGTATAATCTTTTCAGTCTAATTGATAAGAGCCTTTTGAATTTTTTTCCTACAAACTACTATTATTATGGATGTTGAGTTAAAACATTAGACAAAATAAGTTGTTTTTCATTTGTGTTAAAAATATTTTGCTCAATGATATCAAAATTTTTAAATATTTTTTATAATACTATTGTTACGACAAAAAAATGCTTAGACTGAATTTGTGTTAATTATCGTTCAAATGAAACTTTGTATGCTGTGACTTATGCACAAACCATGATGTGTGGTTTCAAGAATCCAATTGAACTACATTTAGTTTGTAATTATTAGGGAAAAAAAACATCCGACTAGAAATATTATGTAGCTTTTGTTTTACTTTTATGGATGATGAATAATTTAATGCTTTTATATATGTTCTCAAATAACATTGTTTGAGATTTCACGTTTATAATATAGGAGATGTAAGAGATGTTTTTAAAAAATATTTTATAGTATATAAGTATGCAAGTCGACTTTGTAAAGTTGTGTTAAGTTTAATATTCATTTAGTATTATGGTATCACAGTCATTTAAAATTTATATAGATAGAGTTTATTAGACTTATCATATTATCTTTTTAAGATTTCTATCAGAAACACCCATAAATATAGTAAAAGATCTCGATGTAAAGGAAGTGTATAGAAAATCTCATATCGGTAATACAAATTTTAAAATTTAAAGTTTATTTCTTTTATATATATATATATATATATATACACTTTAATAGATATCAAAAAATTCAGATTTTTTTTAGAAGTTGTTTACCCTCTTATCACTTACATGAAAGATTCGAAGGGCATTCACAATAAAAATTTATGAGAGGAAGAAAGGAAAAAGTTAAAGAGGATGAGACAAATATTTTAATAGGCAAAAGAAAAAGAACGTGCAAGTCGTTGGATTCCTGTTGCGTGTCATACCGTACTCAATATAAAGAATAATTTTTATTTTTGGGTGAAACTTTTGCTTATGTCATGGTATATATCATTGCATTTATGTACCAAAGTATATACAATTACATGTTAAGAATAAAATACTTAGCTTATATGTTATTATTAATTTTTGTGTGTGTGTGATGCATTATTATCTAAAAGGAAGAGAAACTAACAAAAGTAATCACTAATATTGAGAAGGTACGTTATACTGATATCATCAAAATAAAAGGAGGATATAAATTTGCGTGAGTGTAAGTATGTGTTTATAATGATTACAGTTTTAATTTTTTTTATTTATTTTAGAAACAATTTTTTAAGTACTTGTTGCACTATTTAATATTTTTTTACGACATAAATTTATCAATTTAATTATTTTTCAAAAAAAAAAATCCGTAATTGGATTATATTTATAAATTAAAAACATATATTTATTGGATTTGAGTCCACCTTCACCCAAAACAAAAACTTATTGTTTTTTTATTTTGTTCAAGATGATATTATGGTATTTTTTTAAAAGGATTCTAATAATGATATTACAGTCAATAATTCATAAATGGTTCCTCTTCATGTCTATACACATCTGTGGAGGGTAGAGTTCAAGGGAATTTTTTTGACGACTCACATTATTATGTAAATTTCATTTATGACTCTACAAGAAGATAGATGGAGTATTTTTTTATAAACTTTATATAATTTGTTTTCTGTGTTTAAAAAGTGGAAAATAGATGTTGAAACTAGGTGTGTTAAAGTCTAGTTGGGTTGAAAAAATATCGTTTTTTTAAAAATAGACAAATTTAACTCAATTTACTTAGGGGTTAAACAAGTTTGAGTGGAGTTGAAGGTAGGTAGATTATAATCCATCAACAATAATTTTTTTATATTTTTTCATTATGTTTTTATTATAACTATTTATTACTTTTAATTATTTAATTATGTAGGTTGCTATTTTTGCTTTTTTAAGATTAGTATGTTGGTTAATAATATTTGAATTGGTTTGTTTATTAAATTATATATGTTAACACTTTGACTTTTATTTATCATTTTTTCGAGATTAATATTGAGTGAAATAGTTGAACACGTGAGTTAACCATTTTTTTATCGTACTATATTAAATATACAAAACAAGTTGAAAAGCAAAATGTGCTTCAATGAGCCAACTCATTTAACTCACCAATCCAATTTTTTTTAGGAATCTTTTTAGAATTATAAAGAAAAATTTCTTGAATTTTATTGATCAAAATATGATTTTTTTTTAAGTTAATGGTGACTTTTTTCTAGATAAAGCGGGTCGACCCGCTTCACATAGACTTGTCTCGCGTAATGAACGTGAAGTGAATTTTCTGTCCCACTTCGCATAAGAGTCAACTCGTCCGTGGGTTTGCGGGCCAGTCTGTATTCTGTTTTTTTTAAAGAAATTCAATGAAAATGTTTTTTACTTTTTGCTCTTGAAAAATTGTCAAATTAAACCTATATTTGCTACTATCAAACATCAATATTTTTTTCTTCCATTTCAAAGAAAGTCAAACATCAATAATTCAATTAAGATAAAAAAAATCAAATATCAATATTTGTCCATTTCAAAAACATTAAACATAAACACCACTACAATAAACATAGTTAATTCAAAAACATTAATATTCTTCCATTTCAATAACATTTGATGCAGCCTTAGAAAAACTTTAATCCAATTTTTCATAATTATAATCTTTCCCGTCATCTGCATACATTAAAACAATGACAATGAATTAATTAATTTTTCATAAAAATAAGATCAATTAAAAGAAAACCTAAAGTGTGCAACGTTGGAATGAATGAATATGAATGGAAAAGGAAAGCCTATTTTTTTTCAGTCCAACTTGCCACTGCCAAGTCAACACAAAAACATTTTTTCTTTTTTATGGGTCAGTGGGCCATCCTGCCCTACCCCGTTGTTGGCCCGTGCAAGTTGCGAGTTATGTGGAACGGGTTAAAGCGGGTTGAAAAATGGACTCATCTTGCGTTTTTTACTAGCGGACCATGGACTGATCCTCCTGATCCGCCCTGTTTTGTCATCCTAATTTTTTTTCTTAAATGGCACGCTTTTGGAATTAGTTACCACCATTTGATATTTAATTCTTTGGATAACATTGTTTGATATTTAATTCCTTGACTAACACAATTTTTTTTCACGGTGATAATTCACTTCCCATGAAATCGAATTCTCACCTTTGTTTTTTATTTCTGAAAAAAAAAATGTTCATAGAATTTGGTTTTTTGAGAGTCAAAATTGAGGGAAATTTTTCGATAATGAACAAAAGCGGAAAAATATCGTTTGGTGGGTCATTGAAATCTAGTTTCAAAAATATATATCTTCGACTTCTAGTTTTCTATAATTGCTTATTACTTATTTAATTTTTCTATTATTTATTTATATATATATATATTTTTTAAAAATACCAACATTTAATTTCGATACCAATATTATAATTTATTACAATTTTTTCCAACCAATTTGAATTTTATCATAAAACTATATTGACAAATTTATTAGAATCTATTCTTCACAATTCAAATTTTTTATAAAAATGCAAAAATAAAATAATTTTTCTTTATTTTTCCCATAAAACCTACAAAATATTTTATTTCAATTTCTTTGTATTAATATTATCCTTTATAAATTTTAATATTTTTACTTTTTAATTTTCAAATTTTATATTTCCTTCTATTATAATTTTATAAATATTTAAATTCAATATAAAATAAAATTTAATAATTTATCCTTACATAATTTAATAATTTTATCTTCTCATTTAAAATTTATTCTCCCCATTTTAATTAAAATTTTCAAAACATTTCTTACTTACAAAAAAGATTTTAAAAAAGATTTTATTTTATATTTCATTTCTTCTTTCCTATTCACTCCCGACAAAAAAAAATTCACTAAAGTCGAAAACTAGAAGTCGAAATTTTATATTTTTTATGATTCATTGAATGAACTTTCTCTGCTCATTTTCATTATCGAAAAAATATACCCCAAAATTCGGCTCCCAGGAACCAAATTTTGGGAACCTTTTTTGGTGGAAATAAGAAACAATGTGAGAATTCGATTTCCCGATAAATGAATTCTTACCATGAATAAAAATGATGTTATCTAAGGAATTAAATATCAAATAGTGTTATTCAAGGAATTAATTCCCAGAAACATGTCATTTGGGGAAAAAGTCACCCATGGTGGGTTGAGCTAGGTTACAAAAATTTTGGCTTACCAAAAAGTGAGTCGGGTTGAGTTGCCTAGTTTTTAGCTCAACCCATATAATCTAGGTTGTCTCACTTTAATATTTCTAATTGAAACTTGGACATGTTTAATGGTTCAAAGTCTAAAATCTAATAATGGTGAAAAGTATAACAACAAAGAATTCAAGAAATGTTGTTTAGAAAATGGGATCATAACGATTAAGATAGTACCAGGAACACCACAACATAACAATGTGTAGAAATAATGAACATGATATTCAACAAGAGAGTTAAGTCTACGAGAATATTATCAGACCTACCTAACGTGTTTTGAGCATGCGCAATATATATAATAACTTATCTCATAAATAGAGGACCATCAATTCCTTTGGATTATTAGTTATCTGAAGAAGTATTGTCAAGAAAGGAGGTAAATCTTTCACATCTGATAGTTTTTTGTTGCCTCATATATTCTGATAGACTCTAATAATAAAGATAAAACTATACCTAAAGGAAAAACAATGTTATTTCATTAATTATGGATTTGACATGTATGGCTACATGTTTTGGGATGATCAAAACAAGAAAATCATCAATTTTTTTCTTTAAAGGTAGGTCTACAAAATCCATTAATGCAAGTAAACAATCAAAGCGTTTTAAGAAAGTAACATTACAAGAAATTTTAAGAAGTGGTGTAATCAATAGAAGGTAGAATAAAAAGGTAAAGCCTAAGTCAGAACCAGAACCAACATCAAGGAGATTCTATTAATAAGTCATGAGACAATCCATCATTAGTGCAAAGTTTGCATGTCATATTACCAAATTTACATTTGATTAGAATAAGTGGAGCTTTTTTATGTTGGACCTTATGGGATTCGATGTAAACTACATAAATTAGGACACAACGCTTCTTCTTCCTTGCATTTTCATCGCGATTTTCTCTTCCCACTTGCAATTTCTTCTTTGACAATAATTTTACTACATCGTTGTAGAGTTTGTATAAGTCATCTTCATGGCCTGAATTGGTAGTTTGTGGTAATGGACGCTTCTCTTTGATTGCATTGGAGTATTTATGAGTCAAAGTGGGTAATTGAGGTAGTTTGTTCTACACCTCCACTGTATTATTGAAATGGAAATTGTGATTGTTTTGAGGATCTCAATCTCGACAATGCATGAATGTCTCGGTTGAATTTGCGTGTTAGTGTAAATTTTGTTTAGTTTTAAAATGTGTTATTTAGTTCCTTAAATTTGAAATTTGAAATTTGAATATTGAAATTAGATTTTTTTAAGGAATGATAGTGATATACTTTATTTTTGCTATTGTAATTTTATTTAAGTTAAGTATTGTATTCATGAACACAATGAGGGAAGATTAGTTCCTGTTTGAGATTTAGTACAAATGGTTACTTGAATTATTTGATTGGACAATTTTCAAATTTTATTTTTAATAATTTGTTAATACGTACACATTACAAGTTTGACTTTAAATTTGGTGAAATTATTTTGTGTTGTTCTTTAGGTGCATACTTGACAATGATCTTTGTTACCACTTTCATTTTGTGTACTTCAGATATCAATACAAAATTTTATCAAATTTAAGATAATAGATTTTGATTGTACGTGTTAGAAAATTATGAAAAATGTTTTCCCGGATGCATAAGGTCTCACCTTCAATTATACAAGTGACAAATATTTTATGTCACCGATCCATGTAATGAGAAATGGTCAATTGTCCTAGAAGGAAGACATGTAAGGAACTCACGATGACGACTCTCTCGATATGCATGATACATCTTTCTCATAAAAAACACTTCCTGTCGTTATGGACAATGAAGTGGATGGCATGCATGCTATTTGAAGTGATCATGATGAACATATTCCAGAAAACATAGCTTCTTAATAGACATTTATCTATTACTTTTTTTGCACTTTTATTATTATAATGTTTTTATTTATTTTGTTAAATGAATTATTGATATGTTTTTTTTTACAACTTTTAGTAAATACAATAATTATTAATTTAAAAGTTGATGGAAATATTTTATGTCACTAGTTTCTCATTTTAATATAATGTAGGCAAGTTGATTCGTTCAATTGTGACAATGTATTGAAAGAAAATTATCATTTGATGAGTGTTGTTGACTGTTGGACAAAGGTAACACATTTATTTATTTTTTTTATTGATAAAAAAAAATAACACATTTCAACATTTGTTAAAATATATTTTACTTTTATGACTATTATATAATAACATGAGTCAAATGTTTCATAATAATATCCAACAAATAAGAGAATAATTTATAACCTTCATTCTCCGACACACATAAAGTAGTTAACTTTATTTTTTTTTTTAACTAATTTTTATGTTAGATTTTATATCTTTTATTGAACTTTTTATCGAAATATTTAACTTATATTATATGTATATGTCGACCAATGGATTTAATGACGTAAATTTTAATCGTTTTTTCTACTTATCTTATATTCATTCATGTTGATTAGTGTAACGCAAATATGCACTTTTTAACGAAAGATGTAATCTCCGTTGTAAATTTACGTCCCACATTCACGTATTTAGTTTTAAATATCTAACATAAAAGACGTATATTTATAGTATTACATATAAAAGACCATAACACTTCCTCTAATAAAAAAAAAACTTTAGAATAATTAATCTATAAATATTACTTTTTACATACAACTCATCTTACTCTTTACTACAATATATATGAGACTTAAACTTAGATTTCAAATCTAACCCATTTATGATTAAACTTTTATTTTAGAATATTAAGTATTATATGTACTATAATTAAGCACACGTGATAATATCGTAAGAGTTAATTAAATTTTGTGTAACTTGGTGTGTAAAATTGTTAAGATAATATTATATAAATTCAATAATTAAATTTATGAAATTATATTATTAGAAAAATCTACTAAATAACGTATAACGTTAGTATCACACTTGTCTGAAAATTAATTAACTTGATTCGTTTTCGCTTTATGATATAATAATCATGTAACTTAACATTTCAATAATTTGTTAATGAATATCGTGGTTAGAATCCACTGACAAATCTTTTAATATACTCCTATCAATTTAATTGATGTCTCATTTCATTGAACATTGGTTTAATTATGCTATAAAATATCTTCAGCCACTCGCAGATAATAAACAATATACAATGTTCTCCAATTATGCTAAAGTTGTTTAATAAAATGTTGATTCCTTATCCAGTTTATTACCGATAGTTTATTTAAGGAGGAAAAGTCTACAAGTTTCTTTTATATTAAATCTTTGGAATGATAATATATTTTTATTAAAAGGGTTCATATCTGCAAAGTAAATAAAAAAAATTATCAGCAAACAGGAAAACCCCTTCACCTTGCTTTTAACCTTTCCTCAATCAGATCTTCCTTCATTTAAAAAATGATTTTTACCATTCAAATAGATTTCTTCTCCATCTAAATGTCTAATCCAGTCATTCCAACAAACATACCATATTACACACCTCCATTTTTCTCTTTTGCAATGGAATATAACCAACCCCTCATACTTTTTGTTAGAATTTATTCTTGTTGTCCATGTCACACATTACCCCATATTTTGCCTCCATATGGAAGAAGCAAATAGCAGAACGACTTTTTCAGGAAGTTCAAGGTGTGAATTTCGACTTGGATAAGGAGGACAGGTGGATCTGGAAGGAAGGAGAGGAGCTTCGGTACACGGTTAAATCGGCATATTTCCGTCTAAGGGAGGTTAGAGTAGGGGAGAATGGGATGGTGTTTAAAAAGTTTTGGAAGAGTAAATTTGTACCTACTGATTTGGTTACAGCTTGGAGGGTGTTGGAAAACAAGTTAGCCACTAAGGCTAACCTGGAAAGGCGCGAGATTATTGCTGCAAACTCCATGTGCAGTCTTTATGGGGTCAAGGAGGAGACTTGCACCCATTTGTTCTTTGAGTGTAGATTTGCTTGGTTATTGTGGAACCATTGTAGTGCATGGTTGGGCGTGCTGAGCGTGTTTCACAACGTTCCATTGTTGAGTTTTTCCTAGTTTAGGATGAGCAATGCGCCTGCTTCGATGAATGAAGTTTGGGGCGTTGTTTGGATCGCAGTAGTCAACGAGGTTTGGAAGCATAGAAACAAGGTTATTTTTAACGGGGGAGTAGTGGATGTTTTGGAAGCTTTTGATTTGGTTCAATTAAAGGTTTGGTCATGGGTTACATCCAAGTCACAATTTGCGAATTTTTCCTTTTCTAATTGGTGCATTGATTTGTTGGTTTGTATGAAGATGATCTCATGACGTATTCATTTAAGTTGTTTGACTGTTTTCCCTAGATGTCTTCCTCTGGGTTAGATAGGAGAGTTCTGTTTAGACAGACTTTAGAGTAAGTCTTGTGATGAAGATTATGGGTGAGTTCTTGTATAAGGGTTAAATCACCCTAAAGTGATTCATATTTATTTATTGTTTATTGTCGATAAAAAAAAAACTATCCTTCTAATAATTTCTTTTTTAAATTATCTTAAATGATTGTTTTTTCATACATATTTCTCAAGTTTTTTCACAAAATATAGTTGTTTTTAATCATTACAAGAAAATTTGAACATCATGTCGACCAAAAAAATGATAAAAAAAAGATAAATAGTTTTGCTAGCTCATGATTAGTCTTAGTGAAAAATAAAAAATCGACTCTCTATAATAATAGAATAAGGTATGACATTTGTGTTGACTCTTAATCGTAAACTTTACTAATGTTAGGTAAATTGAGGTTAAAATGGATGTTATATATTAAACACTAATTATGAAAATATAGTTTCGGTTTAACAGATTAAAAATTATAAAATGTAATTATTTATTAATAGATAATATTGATTAATTCAATGGTAAATAATATATTTTTAATATTAATTCAATTTGTGTCGGTTTGGTCGACACTAATTATAGTAATTAAAAAATTGTGTACAATTTCTCCATTTTTAATAAAATAAAATACAAAAAATAGAAAGAAAAAGAGTAGATGATAAAGATGAATGTGGATGAAGGATATGGAGAGATGAGCGTGCATGAAAGATATGAGTGTGGATTAAAGAGATGAATGTGGACAAAGGAGATTTTTTTTTTCGGCAAAGAATTAAAGAAATTAAAATTAAAGGGGACACTTTAGGGGTGTCACAACCCTTATACAAACCCACCAAAAAACTGGGTTAAGAAACATGTAAAAAGCCAAACCTATTACAACATCAAGCAAAGTCCCTGTTTAAAACATCTTACAAAGCCTATGCTTCTAAACAAAACATAAGCATGACAACAACATAACAAGGCACTAAAGCAAGACCCCACATAGACTTTCTCAACCCAGTAGCTTAAAACCCACTCCCCACTTGCTAAAAATATTATATCTAATTTGTTATGTGCACGAGCTCTTGCTTGATCCAACAAAACGTGCTCGCTAAAACAGAAGCCTCTCATCAAAGATCTCCTTATATAACCAAAGATCCTATCGTAACACCAACTTCAACAAAATCTTCAATGACATCAATTGGACCAGGCATAAAACAACAACAAAAAATTACCTTGGTTTTTCCTAACTCCAGAAGGACTTCAATATCCTCCTTCCGGCTCTCCAAACCCAAAGTGATTTTGCACGTTTAATTCTTCAAACTCCTTAAATGATAACACCTTTGGACCACCACGTACTCTATAGTGGTTCGAAAGTTCCTGTGTTGATAAGAGCTCAAACCTTTGAAATTGTCTTAAAACATTCTCCCTATGCCATAACCTTCCATCATCCTTCTGAGATCTTTTCTCTCTTCATACTCCTTTAACATAAGTAATTCACCAGCTTTACCTGCATCAAGAAAACAACCTTCCTCACCTCTCAACTAATTCAAAGAGACAATACAAACCCATAACCTTGACCAAGAGTAAATTATGCTATATTTTTTTACAACACCCAACCATACATGCAGTATATTTTGAAGGTTGTAATGACTCTTGTGATATACATACAGTAAAATATGGAAAAATTTGATTACACATTTATGCACTTATCTTGTTACCATGTTAACACAGGTTAAAGGTGATAAAATCCAATTAGAAAAAGAGAATTTAACTTTCCTTTCTTTATGTTTCAACCATACCCATGATTGTACTTGTGTCATACTAAAAATTTCCTTTGCATCTATCTTTGCTTGGTTAAAGATAACCCTGTTTCTATGCTTCCATATACTCCATAGTACTGAGACCCAAAGGCTTTTCCATAACTCATTGCCTTATTGATTAAAGCCTATGCAAGAGAATTGTTCAAAATGATAAATCAACTCATTGTGGTTCACCGAACTAATTCCCATCCAACTAAAGCACATATTTCATACCTTAATTGATTCTCTACATGAAAGGAGGATGTGTACAACTGTCTCCTCTTCCCTTCCACATAAAACACATAAAGTATCCCCTAATGACACTCCCCTTTTGTGTAGATTCTGTTTTGTCGTCAATCTATTCGAGAATGCCCTCCACACATAAAACAGAGCTGAGGGCATAACCTTTAGATTCCAAAGGGAGTCGAACATTGATACCCCCCGATCTGTGGTTTACTAACTTATTAAGCAAATTTTACCGAGAATGTGTATGATGGAGGGTCATTCCATGTCCTTGAATCCTCTTTATCAGGTTGTAGTGACACCTATGATATTATTGACATAAAATCCTCTACCGTAGTTTTTTCCCACTCAAACCATTCTCTTCTCCAACTGAATTTCCACTCTCACCCATCTGCACTCCAACTTCCAAAACTACCGATAGACTTGTCTTTAAGCTCAGAGTTATTGTATATTCTTTCATATCTTACTTTAAGTTGACCATTGGCTAGCCATTCATCTTCCCAAAATTTGACCTTCTCCCCTGATCCTACTTTCCAAACCATATTTAGATTGAACCAATTGTCACCTTGGTCGGAAAGACTAACTTTGAATAAATCATTCCACCATTTAGATGTATACTTGTTTTGTTTCGGTGTATACGAGTTCGACAACCACCTCGAGCCATACTTAGATTCTAAGACCTCCTTCCAAAGTCCATACTCTGTGGAACCCATTCTCCATAACCATTTTTCCAGGAGTGCCTTATTGAACAAATCAATGCGCCTAATACCTAAACCTCCCTCCTATTTCGCTTTACAAATATTCTCCCAGCTAATCTAAGCGATTTTCCTCCCTTCCGTTCCCCACCCCCACAAAAACTTTCTCTATAACTTTGTAATCTCCTTGCACACTCCAATTGGTGCTTTAAAAAAGGATAGAAAGAATAGTGGTATGACATTGATAACAAATTTTATAAAGCAAACTCTTTCCGCGAATGACAGGTTCCTCCCCTTCCACCGAAAGTTTCTTTCTTATCTTTGATAACACAGGCTCCCAAAAAGAACACCTAGATGGGTTACCACCTATAGGTAAGCCCAAGTATGTGAAGGGTATATCCATTAGGTTGCAATGGAGTATTTCCGAATACATTTTCACCTCATACCTATCTACTTCAATTGCGCCTATCTTGCTCTTAAAGAAGTTTACTCTGAGGCCCGAGCTTAATTCAAAACATCTTAATATAGCCTTTATGGACATGATATTTTGCACGTTTGATTCACATACAAAAAGGGTATCATCAGCAAATTGGAGTAAATTCACCTCCACCTTTTTATCCCATACTTTAATACCCGAGAGCAAGTTTTTTCTTGTTGCTTGTTTTACTAGCCCAGCTAATCCTTGTGCGACAATCAGAAACAAAAACGGTGCCATCGGATCCCCCTGTCTAAGGCCTCTAGTCGGTTTGAATTTTTTTGTCGGACTACCATTTACCAAAACCGAAACAGTAGTTGATTCAAGGCATGCTCTAATCCATTGAATCCATTTTCTGCAAAAACCAAATCTTCCCATCATGTAAAATAAGAACTCCCAACTTACCAAGTCGTACACCTTCTCAAAATCAAGTTTCACAATCACCCCGCTTTTCCTCCTTCTTTTCAAATCGTCCAAAACCTCATTCACTACGAGGACACTGTCTAATAATCCTCTATTGGACAAAAAAGCTGATTGTGTTCTATCTATCACCTTCTCTATAACTTTTTTTAATCCTATTAGATAGCACTTTCGTCATAATCTTGTACATACATCCAACGAGTGAGATAGGTCTATGCTTTTCAAGGGATTGAGGATTCTTAGACTTTGGGATCAACCTTAAGAATGAAGCGTTACAGCCCTTCGGAATCTTCCCCTCTCTGTGAAAGAATTTTACTGCTCCCAACATGTCCTTCTCTAATAAACTCTAGTTGTTTTTAATGAAATTGAAAGTTACTCCATCTGGGCTAGGACTTTTATGACTATCGCAATTCCAAATGGCTTCCTTTATTTCTTTTTCATCAAACGGATCAGTCAAGAATCTGTTACCAACTTCAGATATCTCCTTGAATACCACATTATCCAACCTAACTTCAATAGCCAACATCTTGTTTTTGTAGAACTCTTTAATCATCTCCTTTACCGTATTTGGTTCTTCCACCCAGTTACCAGAGTGCTGAAAATGTACTCCTTTTATCTCATTCCTCATCCTTCTCCATTTAATAGAAGCATGAAAGAATTTTGAATTGGAATCCCCCTGCTTAATCCATAATGCTCTTGACTTTTGTTGTAATAAAGATTCGTTCCTCTCATTTATATCCTGTAACTGGCTCAAAAGTTCTCTTCTTTCCATGATCTTGTTTTCATCCAAGCCATCTACATCATCTCTCATATCCAACTCTTGTATTTTCCTCAAGATATCAAGTTGATCTTATCAATATGCCCAAAAACATTTTTATTCCATCCTTTCAGGTCACTCTTTAACATTTTCAATTTCTCTTTTAGCACTAAAATTTTGTTGCCCTGAACCAAGTAACTTTCCCACTTGCTTTTAACAAAATTTTCAAACTCCTTATCTTCCTGCCAAATGTCAAGAATCTTGAAAGGTTTTGGACCTCAATCTGCCTCATTTGATTTTAGCACTAATGCACAGTGGTCAGATATTTGTCTATCGATAACATATTGCTTACTTCCTGACCAATGTTGTAACCATTCAAAAGTGATTAAAAACCTGTCAAGCCTGCTCTTTGCCTTGCCATTAGGTCTATACCAGGTATATTTTCTTCCAATACAGGGTATACCCACCATCTCCATATTATCAATGAAGTTATTAAAACCTTTCAATTATCTCTTATTACCATTGGATCTATTTATCCCCTTGTGTTCCTTTTCGTTTCTTATGGAATTAAAGTCCCTCAATAAGCACCAAGAGTTACAAGGTTCCTTTTGTCTAATCTCAAATAAATCTGCCCACATTTGCATTTTCACGTGCATAATGCAAGAAGAATACACATTTACAATAACAACAGGAATATTTTTCTCCTTAAAGAACCCAGAAAACACTATGAACCATCTATTGATTATGTGATTAGAACACTGGAAAAACTTTTTGTGCCAAGTCATAAGAATACCCCCTGCCCCATTAGATGGTTCACTATAAAAATAATCGATGTCATTGTCTACCCATAACCGACAACAATTATTTAAACTGAAATTTGTCATTCTTACTTCTCGCAAGCACAACATTCTGACCCCTTCCTTTCTAATCGTATCCTTAATATACATCTACTTCACAGGACTCCCAAACCCTCTCACATTTAATGTAAGAATTCTTATTGATAACTCAGATCCTCCCCCGCTTCCCTTTGGAATTTCAAAATCCTATCCCTTTTTTCTAGTTCTTCTAGGCCTACCAAAACATTTCCTTCTTTCCTGCATGAAGCCCCTAACTTTTTACCCAATTCCCATAATCTAATCGTTTCTAAACTTCCATGTTTTAACCAGAATAAATGATTATAGTTATTTATGGTCATGTCAGAAACATAATTACTAATTTGAGATAAAACTGACCTTAGATTCTTGTGTTCTTCCCGCTTACTGTTTTTGCTTGATTCGCCCATCCAAAAGACTCTTCTTTCCGTTGTAGCAAATGAATTAATGGTGATCGATTCATTGACTTGCTTTGTTTGGTTGTCCATTCCATCCACAAGCGATTGAGACCCCTTTTCTCTTTACTCGTCGAATGGTAAATATTTGTCTTTTATTCTGCACAATCTCGAACCAGATTGAATTTGGCTCTGCGTGTAGTTGTGCTTCGCTGCGTCAAAAGCTTGTTGTATTGGTGATTGGTAGGCCTCCCCCGTTTGTGACGAGCGTAGTGAGTCTTCCACCCTCGAGATTGACATCATTGATTCGTGCTCCCCCCTTATCCTCTTCCTCCGACGTCGATTCTTGATATGTGGGAACTTTTGCCCCTTGCACTGCCAATTTCGATGTCCACGGTGGTTTTCTCCTTCTCTCCTCCGAAACCTCGAATGAGTTAATGGGAATTGCGGTGACTGCGTTGTTGCTGGATTTCTCAAGGTGTGCAGTGGCTTTTTCTTTTCTAGATTGTCCTACCCGTTCTGCTTCGTCTAGATCGTATAATTTTTCTGAGTTAAACGAGCTTCCGAGCGGCCCATTCCAAAAAGTCTCCACCTTACAAACATCTGGGCCAGGTTTCGAAAAATCCTCATTGTGGTTTTTACCTCTACACCTCACTTCCTCCGCCACATAGGTTGCTTTATTCTCCACTCATTGGGCCGTTTTTGAAGGCCCAAACTGTTTTTCCACGTCAGCCCTGCTTAGAGTTGTTGGGGTTTCAGACCCTAGGTTTTCCTTTCCTATGAATCTACTGAAATTAGGTGCAAAGAAAAGTCTTATGGGTCTAACCAAAAAAGACTCACAACATCGTAACAGTGCATTAGGTTCAGATCTCCGGCAACCTTGTACCGACGGTGATGGTGCAATATCCATTCCGTCGTCGGTTCCTCCTCTGCGACCTTTCTTACCTCTTCGAAATCCCTGCTCCCCCATCGCACTGATGTGTTAGACGCAATTGAATCAGCCTCTGTTTCTATACCTTTAGATTCTTCGCTCCATTGGCATTGACAAAGTTTATAATCTGGAACTGTGCATTCTTCCTCCACCGATACTTGATACAAAACTTCGTTGATTTTCATGTAACTGGTTATCTTCGCCTCACATCCCACTAACACCCTAATTTTAAACCTTGCGTACTCAAGCTCTTCCAATGCCAAAGTTGCTTCATCAACCTCAATAAGGGTTCTTAGTAACACTGCAATGTGTTTGAAACAATCTATATTCCATAACTTCGATGGTAGGCCCCTGCATCTCACCCATACCAGTTTGTCTACCGCTACAAATTGCTCTTCCCATGGAATGATTGTGTCAAACATTTCTTCAAACCATTCTTATTCTCCTCTATGGCTTCTTTGATCTTTGTTTCATTTCCCCCCTTCAATAACAAATGGAATCCCCCTAGAAATTTAACCTTTATATTGTTGAGGCCACCCGAAATAAAGCTTTTGTTCAAGCATGGTACTTTGCTTAAATCCGACACTCTCCCAATATAACACTTTTTTAACCATTCTTTGGGAGTTTCTTCTGCTCTAAAGTGAATAGCATGCAAACTTTCCCTGTTGTGTGATTGTGATTGTGTTGTGTTTCTGTTACCATACTTTACAGTGTTTACGTACGTGTTTATTCCTTTTTCCCTCCACACTTTTTTAACCTCTTTCTCTGACTCTATTGCCTTCTCTTTCAGCTTGACATTCCACTCCTTTCTTGTTTCTGCTGCCCTGTTGTATTTCGATCTATTAGCATTCAGTTTGCAGCTCTCAATCCATATTGTGTTCAGATGATTTTCCAACTCCCTAACATTTTGTACTCCCTGAAATCTAACAAATTTAAACCTTTGCTTCTTAATGTTTAATCTATTAGATGTGAAAACATCACTCAACCTTCCCCATCTTCGAAATTTTTTCCACAAATTTGATTCTTTGAGATCAAAGGGGAAGTTAGAGAAGAAGAAAGGTGTCCCTCCTTTGTTCATTTCAGAGCTTTCTCTTGCTTTTTTATTCAAGCACAGTGGCTCGTGGACGAAGGAGATGAGTGTGAATAAAAGAGATAGATAGAAGGGTGTGGGTGAAAGAGATAAATGTGGATTGATAAAAAAGATAAGTGGGAAGAGATTTATATAAAAAGTGAAAGAAAAAATTGTGAGTGAGGATATTTTTCATCTTTAAATTTAAGTCTTTTGATTAAAAATAAATTTGTGATTCTCATTCATTATCACAAAGGACACAAAATCATAACATATAAGTTAGTGTCAGCTAATAAAACAAATAAAATTATTATCACCTAAGTAAAAATAAATACTAAAAATACATAAGATTAAAAATATTTTTAATTATTAAAAAAAAATTAAAAAAATTAGCGTCACTTAGAGATGTGGTTAAGTAGACTAATATGTTTAATATTAAACAAACTTTATTAGCCTCGACTTAACCAACGGTAATTTGAAACCAACACAAATATTTATTTATTAAAAAAATTTAAAATAGTTAGCATAAACTTCAATCTGACTAACCCTATTCTATCCATAGTTAAATTATTAATTTCCTACTTTTTTAAAAATAAAATAATTAACTTGTTTACGTTATGTTAAAGTTAATAATAACGTTTCAACTTCAACAACACTAATATTTAAAAAATAATTTAATATTTTATTATACTAATTTCCTCCTCCTTACTAAATTTCTCAAATCTCCATACTTTGAGTATATTATCTTAGATCATAAATTATTTTCTTGACATTGTGAGTTCCATCTTCATTTCTCAAATAGTGTTTCATTGAAAGATGCAGTATATTTAATTCGTGGGACCTCATGATATTTTAGATAACAGATTTTATCCCAACATATCTAGTGTCCTTCCATACTCTCCTCTCAATAGGAAAATACTTTGTGAATGTGTTAGCTTCTATACTACAATCTTCAAAATTTTAAAGATTCTAAAATTGAGTTCACCAAGCATAACCTCTTTACATAAGATAAAATTTATATTTTTGAGAGTCCAATTTCGTAATGAATTCTTTTATGATTGGTTTCCACGTTTCCTTTTATATCGAATTACCTCTTACAAGTATTTCTCAGTAGTTGAAAAAAAAAAGTTTAGCAATTCATCATCAGATTATAAATTTCTCCCTTCCACCTCAAATTCATCAAATTTAATACTTAAGTAATTCAACTTTTAAACAAATTTACTTAAGAATAATTAAAAACTTCTTAGTATATCCCTAATAACCTTTGCCTTTTTCATCATAACTTTTCCAAAAATATATAATATCATTAGCAAATTGGAGAATATGATATTCGAATTTATTTTTTCTCAATCTAAGTATAGATTTTAAAGTTAGGATATCTTACTGAACTAGTAAGTGTAGAAAAACCAAAAAGACCGTCAGCAAAAGTCTTAAGCGAAGTACATGTGTTTTCATAAGAGAATGACACGTAGATATAATATGTAAATTAATCAAATATTAAAGACAAAATTACAAGATAAAAGTTTAATTAAGAAAAGTTAAATAAAATGATTTAATCTGAAGTAATAGGTCAAATATACCTATTAGTGAGTAGTATAAATAGTAACACATTTAATTCAATAGTTAGATTTTAATGAATCATTAATGAACAATATTAACTTAAGTTTCGAAGAATTTCTACAAATCCCACACCTGATACTTGTCATACCGAGAGATGATCTGAATATTGAGAAGTGAAACTTATGGAGGTTAGGAGGATGGATAAGAATAAAATGTAGACGAAATAAAAGTAAAAGTAAAGAAGGATAGAAGTGAAACATTGAAGAAGTGATTGAAGAGAATAAGTTGTGGAATTAGAGCTTAAGATGCTCTCCCTCATAAATTGTGCAAGTACATTTAGAATTTCGTCTTTTCCCTCTTTATTTTTTCCGCTTAAAAAACACTTATTTTATATACTACATTATAAAATTAGTGTATCTATCGGTCCGTACGATCGATTTGACGTTCCGCGCTCGGTCCAGACCGACTGAGACCATCACACCCAAGTAGAAGACTGGTGAATTAATCAAAGGTTAAGCATTAAATAGTGCATTCTTAATTACATATTAGATCCTTCATCGTGCCCAATAATGAAGGTTCCACAATAATTATATAAATAAGCACAAATCCCAAAGGTCAGGTACGTCATCATCCAGTACTAAACACTGAGTGTCGAAGTTTGACTTGAGTGTCAGAGTGTCTTTTGTAAATACCATTCAAACCGGGAGTTCACGGAAACAAGGAGTGAGAGAGTGAGAGTTACAAGAATTCGTTCGAGAGGAAAGAGTGAAGTGTAGGCCGACCGACTGAAAAAAGGATCAATAGTTCTCTTGGTTCCAATTCCGTTCGAGAAGGGTTAGGATATGTTAAAATATGTCTAATTTTTTTTGCAAGTATATAATAACTTAGTAGATTTAGTTTCATTTATAATATTTTTAATTTAATTTTGATTATATGATTTTTCGTTTTTGAAAAGTCTTTGTGACTTTAGAGAAACATTCAAGATAGGTCTACTTTCAAACACCGCAAGTTTACACCCAAATTCATGAACATATTTCAGTCAAGATACACTACGATGTTCATGAATCAATGACTGGTCTATTGTTGTTCATATTTGTAAATTCCGAATGAATTTGAACTAGCGAATTTAATTTGATATATTTTAAAGATAAGTTGAGTTTTGTAGTTCATACTCTTAATTCGGTCAAAAAGTCTACAAATTTTAAAAAGTGCAATTTTAAATAATTATATATTAATTATATTTTTTATTTAGTGCATAGAATTATATTATATTATGATATGATATTATATTTATCTTGAAATAAATTTTAATTTTAGATACATAATTTTATAAGTTTACAATTAATTAGTTATTTATGTCAATATATATATTATGTCGATAAATCGAGTTGAATTGTTGAATTTCGGTTTGAGTTCATGAATTTATAAAAGAAATTATTAGGTAGAGATAAAAATAATCTTTTTTTTTAGAAAAAAATAATTAAATAAATAAGAGATATTTGAGGAATACATATATAACAGACCTATCTTACGCTGAACTATCACTGACATCCATGCTTAAGAAATAAATCTATTTTTTTCATCAACAATAAATTTATATTGTAAATATGATATTGGTGATATTTTGTTCAAAAGAAAAATCATATAAAAAGAATTTAAGTTAAGTGAACCCTCAAAATATTGTAAGTCTTATTAGACTCAATCTAAGAAAATCACAAACATATTTGATTGGAGATACGCAAAGAAATAATGTTTCATAATCCAATTGAACAAATGGGACATCTCTAAAAACGCGGGTCAAATTTAAGAGTCTCTTTCCTTCATAGATGTTCTATCGTCTTTGAAAGTCTTGTGTTCAATTATATCATATTTAAAATTCTCTACAAAGTATGATGTTAGCAATGAAAACAAGAATCCCTAAGTCATCTTAGCTCTTCGTCCTAGACATGACAATCATATGTTAAGGAGCGTATCTATCCTTGTAAATAGGTATAAACACCAAATTCATATTTTATACCTATCCCTTCCACACATTAATTCACAATTTTATGATTCAATTATGATTAAACTAGACTTAAATTCATAACAATGTATATTTTTAATATTATACAGTACAATAAATTAAAAAATAAACATTAGAATTTTATAAGTAAATTATTAGTATTAATAATGTTTACAATTTTTTTTTTCATGAAATCGAAACACGGGATCCTGAATTACGCATGGAACTTTCAACAACTACACTAACCCAAAATTTTGATGTGATCTTATTATTATTATTATTATTATTAATATTATTATTATAACATTAATAACATTAATAATAAAAATATTATTAATAATATTATTAGTATAAATAATAATATTAATATTATTATTATTACTGTTAATATTAATAATAATAATAATAATATTATTATTATTAATGTTATTTCTATTATTATTTTTAATATTATTACTAATGTTATTATTATTGCTAATATCAATTTTAATTTTAAAAAAAATCAAATTCTATAATCTTATGTAAAGTTACTAGGTAACATATTATTTTACTTATTTATGAATCTAAATACATTACATACGGTAAAATCTTTAGGCAATTTTTCAAATCCTAAGGTGTCAAAATTACGTAGGGATTGTTGCCACTAAACTACTGTACTGTTATATATCAAAAAATTCGTAAATAACACGATTTTACGTATAGGTATATAATAATTTTTAGGTTCGTTTGTGAGTCCTTATTTACGTACATATCTAAATTCTAAATTCGTAAATAATTCTTAGTAGGTAATTTAAAAGTTTATTGTAGTTAGAAGTTACTAGCATAGTAAAGTCTACTCAAGTTGGACACAAAAATAAATGTCAAATTTGTGTCCACAATTAAGGATGAAAAAAAATCTGGTTAGGTTAATCTGATCCAATTTTAAACTGCTTTAATTTATTTATAAATCTGTTTATTTAAATTTGGATTTTATTCTGATCCACATTTTGTAATTTTTCCAAATCAAATATCCATTTTATTTATACAGATTTTAAAAATTAAAAAATCCAAATTTTCAATCCAAATCACATTCAACTCCGCTCTGCATCTGAAAATTACGAACCACTCTTTCTCTGCACCTCCAGCAAAACGAACAAAGCACACCACCGCCTCCGACTCCCTCTCCACTGCCTCCGCCTCCGCCTCTGACTCCCTCTCCACCGCCTCCGACTCCTTCTCCACCATCTCCGACTCTCTCTCCACTGCCTTCAGCTTTCTCTCCACCGCCTACGACTCTCTCTTCACCGCCTTGGCAAATCAATTTCGTTGCATTGAAGCATTTTGTCTCTGCAGCAAAAGCAACTTGTAGGTAGGTCTCGTTTTCATCCATAAGCACTTTTGTTTGAATGGTTGTTCTTGATGCATCTTGATATTTTTTCAACTCACTATTAATTGTTAGCCATGAGTCATCTTATCAGTTCCAAATATGTTTGCCATAGTTTATCCAAATCAATGTTTTGGTATGATTAACTCCCATTTTCTAGGGTTCATACATTGCAATTAATAGTGCAGTTTTATATTTAAATAACTATAAATTTTCTCAATCAGCACTAAACAATGATAATTAAGAATCTCTTACATTTTTCTTGAACAAATCCACTTTTGGGGTCTAATCTTTTTGGCACTACTTGAGATTTTGATTCATTTTACCATATTTAGGGTGCATGGACCTAGTCTTCACTTAGCTTTCCTTTTGTTTAAACAAGTACCATAATTCATATATGACTCCATTAATATGTAGTATATTCCTGCACATTCTACAGGGTACTTGAAAAAACAGGGTTGTAAGCAGTTTGCAGGTTTGTTTGAGTTGAGAGACTCCCTTGTAGAGAAAATAAACCATAGCAAATCAAAATAAACTTGCGTGTGTGAGTAGACTAAGAACAAGCCTTAATGTTCATTTTTTGTGTGTTTTAAGACTAAAATAATGACATCAATAACTGTTGTTGTAAGTAAAATAATTTTACCCTAATGAGCTCTTCAAGTCATTACTGAACTCATTTAGTTTTTTCTAGTGATGTTTTTCTGTAGCCATTTCCATAGATTTTATTGTACAGTAGTGATATCATTCTTATTTTATGTACTTGTATGTACATGTATGAATGACTTTGTAGTCTTTACTTCATATATTCTTATTTTTTTTATTGTAGAGGACACCCCTTAAGCCATATTGCAAAGGATATAATAATAGGTTGTATCTTTTACTTTTATTCAATGTCATCAATGCACGAAGAAGATGATTATTCAGTCTCAAAACCAATTGAGCATGTGGTTTCTACTCCACTAACTGTCTTTGACTCTACAAATGCGAGACCTCCTTGTCATGAGGGGAAAAAAATGTATTATCACGACTAACAATCACCTTCTTTGTCATTGGATTGTACAGTTTGTATCCCCCATGCTTATATCAAATGAAAATGGTCTTCACTGCCTTATCATCCAACTTCGATCTTGCTGCCTTGGAGACATGAGCATAAGTAATTGATCCAAATACCTTCAAGTGTTGCACATTGGGTTTGAATCCGCTCCATGCCTTAATCGGAGTTGTGTTAGGAACACTCCGAGTGGGTGATTTGTTTATCAAATATACCGCACATGTTACGTCCTCAGCCCAAAAATAATTTGGCATACCTTTCGCTTTAAGCATGCTCCTCGCCATGTCCATGATTGTTTTGTTCTTTCTCTCGAAAACTCCGTTATGTTGAGGTGTGTAGGAACACTCCTTAAGTACATTTTAGTCATATTTATTTCTCAAGTAGTGTCACAAACCTACACTATAGTTAAATAATATATTTTTCTTTATGTAGGTTTAACCAACACTACCTTGTAAATTTGTGTTCCATTGGAGGTCGTCTCTAATGCATAGCCACCAAAAGATTAACTTTCTATTGGGACGCTAAGCCCACACTAACCCCATGCAGCGTCTCTATTTTGCTCTTTGCATCACTATTTTGGGGACTCTACCATCATTATTTCTTGTAGTGCAATAAAAAAATTCAAAATGTGGTAACTTGGAGATCTTGGAACTAATATATTTCAAGATGAAGGAAATTGAGTTCAAGATATTCAAAACATTATATGTTATGTTTGTTGGAATTTGAGATTTGATTTCTAATGTAAAACATTTCAATCTTTGATTTACAAATTCTGGTAAAGAATTAAAAATACTAATCTCAATCTTTGATTTACAAATTCTGGTAAAGAATTAAAAATACTAAAAAGAGATTATTGGAGTAGAAAAAAAGACAAAAGATAGAAATCAGAATAAATGTATAATTACATTAACACTATTTTATGTTGATGTGTTATATTGCTATATGTTATATTAATTAACATGAAAAAAAACTAATGAAAGAATAAGAAAGGAAACACAAATAGAAAATATGTAATTTTATGATAACATATTAAAAGAATAATTGATTGAGTTATATTAGTTATTTTGGTTTTTTCCTATATATTTGTTATTATATCTTGTAATGGTGGTTTTTTCTGATACAATTTTCAATAATAGAAACTCATTTAATTTTTTTTCTTTCATCTTTCCTACATTGTTTCAGAGCTACCATGACTTCCATCCATTATTTTTTTCTTACTCATAACTTTCAAAATTCTAATCCAAATGAGATTCTCTTCTACTAAGAGTGATCATTCTTTATTTACACGTTTTCAGAATTTATCCACTATTTTCATTTTAATATATCTAGATGATATTATTATCACTGGCTCTTCTACATGTGAAATCGCTTCTCTAACTTTTTCACTCCATAATGTTTTTGCTTTAAAAGATCTTGGTCCTTACATTATTTTCTTGGCACATAAACTATATGGATATCATCTGATCTCTATCTCTCTTAAAGAAAGTATATTAAAGAAATTTTGCAATGTCAAATATTCATGAAGCTAAATCTCAACTCCCTTCTATGATCACATCTCTTCGTCTAACACAAGATGGTTTAACATCATTTCAAGATCCAACTTTATATTGGTCCATTGTTGGAGCTCTTCAATATGTCACATGCACATTATCAAAGCTAACATTCTTTGTCAACAAACTTTTCCAATACATGTATCAAATGAAGGAATATCACTAGAAAGTAGTAAAAATAATTCTTCGTTATCTTGCTAGCTAGTACTATATCATTTCGTTCTTCATCTAATCTTTCTATTGTAGGTTTTAGTTATGCAAATTGGGAATTGGATCTAGATGAGTCTACAACAGGTTCTGTATTTAAACATAAAATTAAGGTGTCAATCAACCTCACCTTCAAATTTAAGGGAAATAATAATATAGTAAAATAATAACTCATTTAGTTATATCAATTACTCTAGTTTTCTTCTATACATGTTTGTTACTCTCTTTTGTAATGATACATATTTTATTATTAATGGTGGTTTTTATACAGATTTTAATAATAAAACTTATTTTCCTTTTCTTGCTTCGATCTTTTTCTTACATTTTAATCCTTTATTATAATTAATTAAAATGAAAATACTATCATATCATGGATGGGAGAGTACTCTACAATAATAAATAGTTAAATAATAGCAATCCATAAAAGTTTCTTATATATACTTATTATAAAATGCAATATCAAACAAAGTGATCATAAAATGTGTAACTGTAGTTAACCATTTTTTTTTACGTCCGAACGTGCTCAAATAAAAAGGTTTTTTAATACAAAATCTAAATGAGATTTAATCTCATCTCTCAAGTTCCTATATATAAATTTTACAAATTTTATTACTCATTTTAAAATTATAAATAACATCTTAAAATATTATTTTTTTATAATATAAGACCTTTATATTTAAAAATAGTGCACATATATACAACCGTATCAACATTATTTAGTTAACAGGAAGGAGTACGTTGATAACTTTAAATATTATGAATTAATCTCCTCCTTCTGCTGGCCATTCATTTAATAAAAAAAATATAAGAAATGGCTGCAACAAATCATGTACTCCACCATTTAAAACAGGTTTGAACCAAAGATCGCACGAATTATATATTGTTGGATTTTTCTCAAGAAAAAAAAAACATTGAAAATTTCAACATCAATAGATTATAAGCATTTTATATAAGAAATACAAAATATCATTTTCAATAAAAAAAAATTAAAACAATAACTATGTATGTTTTGTGCTCATTATTTAATGTAAAATAGTTAAATATGTTTTTTATCATATATTTTAATATAAAATTAATTTTTTGTCTCTAATATAAACTTTAGACCTTTAAATATTTGTAGTAAAGAAAACTATTAAAATAGAATATTACTAGTATTTTTTTATTTAACAAACAAATTTTTAGAATGAAATGTATTATAATATTACAATATTTACATAAAAAAAATTAATATAAAATATTTTAACATTTTAATTCAATGAAATTTGTTTGTAATGACTTATTCTAATAATTCTTTTACTATACAATTAGTATCTAAGAAGTCCAACATTTTTATTAAAAATGAAAATCAATTTCACATTATTACACTAGGAAGTCCAACATTTTTATTAGAAATGAAAACCAATTTCACGTTATTACAGACAACAAATATATTTAACTCATGTAAAATTAAACTAACAATTATTATTATTATTATTATTATTATATATAAGATACATATTTCACGATGAAATGTTTTGTAGCATTGGCTCGATGATTATTGTACACAGCTAGCAGTGGGCATTTGGTCAACATGGAGTTATGGTTGGAATTAAAGGTTCTATAAAAAAATGGATGCGTGTGTATGCAATCCAATGCCGAAGCTGAAGATTTTCAATGTCCAACCACTGCCATATCATCTGTTTGTTAATTTGTCAGTCTCCATCACTTATTATAAATACTACAAAATTCCTCACACTGTTGACAACGATCGCCTTATACATATGCTTCAAGATTATCAAAGTCTTTCACATGAGATGCTTCCAGATTAGCCTAATAATTCATAAAGGAAAGGCAAGTTTCAAATGCATTACCTCAAATAATATCACCTCATTAAACACATCAACTTATACAACTTTACTTCACTATAACTAATCATTTTAAGTTTATTAACTACTTTTATAAATCATCATATTTTATCAATCAATAATCTTCCTCATCTTCTATACTAATTATTTTTACTGGAATTTACTTTTTCAACCACATTTTTTTTAATAATACTCAAACAATTTTTTTTTCTTAAGAAACTGATCAGTTTAATGTTATTAGAACAAAATTGTGTTTTAGAAGAGAAAATTATATGTAGACATAAAGCTATTAATAGTTTGAAAAGAAAATTAGTGAGAACCACTTGCTAAAATTTGTTAAACATCACATGTTAGGTACCCAATCAAATAGTTAACAACCGTTAATTAATGATGTGATTTGCGTTATAGGGTGGTAGATCAAAGGTCTAACTCATGCAAAAAACTGATAATAATTAAGCTTCATCTTTCATCACGATCAATCGTTAATTAATCCCTTCATCCGCGCCATTAATACATATACATCTAACTTCATTACAGAGAATAGACCTTATTTGTTGCATGCATGTATGAAAATGCATAACATGTACATGGTGCTATAGCATGTCTTCAAGGCTTGAATTACGTTATCTTTAATTTGCATATAACAAGAGAAGTATTCATTTGGTCTTCTCTAATAACACAATTGAAGTAATTTTAAGACTTTTTCAATAAATTTCTTCGTAACACACTCTTGAGAGAAGAAAAACAGTTTAAAAAGTCGATTAGTTTATGTTTAAGTAAGTTCTTAAAAAGTTATAATATGTTTTGTTTGGTAAAGTGAAAAGAAAAAGAAAAAGTGGGGGAAAAAATAGTAAGATACGAGTAAAATGAAATGTTAATTAGTAAGAAGGAAACTAATGAAAAATATATTTTTTATTTATTATTAACAGTACTATTTATTATTATAAATAAAAAAAATACTTATAATCAATTATGATAAGTACAAAAGAAGTAGTTTAGGAGCAACTATCAATCACATCTTTTATATAACATAGTACATTATGTGTGCACAATTTTAATATTTTGTGGTGAAATAAAACTTTATACTCTTTTCAGCTCTATCTTTAGTGAAAAGTTGACTCAGTGATTCCCACTAATTTTTTAAAACTTTTCACATCTACTATATATACTGAACCAAACTAGGTGAGATACCTCCATTTCTCCATGACTCCGTGTCCCCTCCCTCAACCAATCTAAGGATTTGTTTTAAAATATGTATAACAAAATTTCAATTTTTATATCTATTTTTTTCATCCACATATTTATGAAAATGTAAAATTATAAATTTATAATATAATATTTTTTAATACAATATTTTAAATCACATTATTATTGGATGATTTGAATATTTTATTATACACTTTATGATTTTAATCAACACAAATAATATATATTAGACAGTATGAAAATCTGAGATGTTTCATTTAATGAGCTCCGAAGAACATATGAACTCAGGCTTTGTTTAACTAACTCTGAAAAATAATTTTTTTATCAGTAAAAAATAATAAATTAAAAAATATATTTAAGAGATGTTACAACTCATTTAAAAAAATAACAAAAACAATGCTAGCAGATCTCATTGGGATAAAGATGGAATCCTCCTTCCTGTAAATGTTAGAGAATAGATGAACTCAAGCTTTTGTCTTATGTGTTTCACCTAAAAACTTTGAATGATAAATGAATTGAAGGTTTCACCTGGTGAATTATAAAATTTCGTAATGTGACAAGGCAAATTGCGTCTAATGAACTAAAACTTGCATCAAACACACATTATAATATTCATATAAGTAAAACATGTGTATATAAGATTAGTTCATAGGGATTTAGACCAACTAATTGGTATAAGATTCTCTATGGTCTCAATAAGTTAAATAGCAAAAAATTATCATAAACCTATGAACTCAAGCCCATTTTTCTCACAAATTTCATTCATCTCAAAGAACAAAGTAACAAGATGGTTTTTATTCTCTATTACTCTTCATGACATAACAAGTTTATGGTAAAGAATAAGGTTAATTATATTTTTTTCTTCTCTTCAATTAACAACCTTTCAAGTTTAATTATAGTGATTCAAGAATTATTCTTTTATAATTTACTTGGGAGGATTATTCTGGTTGAAAATCTAACGCATATATATTGCAAAAGGTTAAACCAAAGTCGTTGCAGAAAATTTAGAGGTAGTGGAAAATGTTGTTGTTGCAGAGATTCTCGAAGGTGGTAGAAGAGAGGTTGTGAAAATGCAACAACTTTTCAAAAAATTCACTGGAACCCTTCATCGTTGTAAGTTAGGGTTTCTCCTTAACTCTTCTCCTCAAGACTGGGAATTTCACGATCCTTGTAGGCTTTTCTCCTTCTCCCACGATCATCACACGGTCTTCTCTTATTTTCTCTAGGGTTGAGATGCTGAAAAGGAAGCACGCGGGTGTAGAAGTTGCAACAAGTTTTTGGTTCCTCTTCCTATATAAAGAGAGGTTCCATGCACTTCAGAAACACACCTTCACTACTTCTTCATCTTCCTCATCTCACACTCACGTTCCTTTTTTCTCTTCTTCTTCATCTTCCTCTCCTTCCCTCTTCACTTTTATTCTTTTATTTTAAATTATAATATTTTTGGGTTTGTTGGGTTCTTATTCTTTTAAGAGTAACTTGCTAGTTTTGATCATTGGAAATTTCCAAAAAGTTCCTGTTGTATCCTAGGGGACTTGCGCAATACACCGCGGATAAGTCCTTAGGACAGTGATCACTCACGCCTCGGGAAATCAACTTTGTTCGTGTTTTAAAGCCTCATTTACTACAATTGTAAGGACTTATGACTGAACATACAGACAACAACAACAACCCTGCTCCAGAAACGTCGAACATTGTTTTCGCAATAGAAACCACTTTTGCGAAACCATTTCCAGACGTCTCGAAAATTGAAGTCTTCACCGGTCAGAAGTTCTGACGCTGGCAAGAATGCGTGTCCACCTTGTTGAACATGTACGGAGTCACTTTTGCACTTACGACTTCTAAACCCGACCCAAGCACGTCTGCGAGACAAATTGATGCTTGGATCCATGCAAATAAGGTATGTTGTCACACCTTATTCAGTGTGTTATCCAATGATCTGTTCGATGTCTATTTCTCTTACAAGGAAGCAAAAGATATTTGGGATTCCCTTATCCTTAAATACATTGTTGAAGATGTCGTCAGAAAAAAAGTTCATGATCAGAAACTACTATCACTAGGAGATGATCAAAAATTTGATGACTTTCTATGGAAATTGCACCGCGTTATTAGAAGTAATAATTGTCCCTAAAAACGGATATCGATCCCACGAGGAACAGTAAATTATCAAGTACAATGATCGATAAATATGAAACAAAATAATTAAAAAGAATGTTGAAGTGATTGTGTTGGCAATGATTAATAATAAAACAGACAAAAAATTAATTGCTTCAAGTTGGAAAAATAGGGATTAGGTTTCATCTCTCTCACTCTCATGTATTTTGATTAGCGTGTAAATATTAAGTTCTTTGATTGAAATTAATGCCCATATAAAAGTCATTTATATCAATTGCTCGCATATAAAATTCTTAAGAATGTTCCCTAACTATCCCTCGCATAATTCTAAGAACAACTTAGAACGAAACTCAAACGTTAATAACAATTAACATTTCAAGTTTATTCCTAGCACTTAAATTTGTTAAGTATTGTCGTTTAGGTCAGAACCCTAAAAAATACTTTCCAGTCAGATTTAAGATTCTCAATTTGTCACGAAAATTTAGAAATAAAATAACAATACCAATAATCAATCAAGAACGGAATATTATAATGTATAAGATATCACCTCAATACATAAGAGTTTGAGCATATTACTCCCAATCCCAAGGGTAGAATTAACCACGCATACTTCTAGCACCTTCCATTCTCCCAATTGGGTTACAATTTAGACTATGGTGTTTTTCTCTCAATCTGGCACACTAGGGTTGAGCCTTTAGCCCCTTATTTAACATAATTTTCTAAGGTTAGGTCGTTTCCTTTGTCTCACTAATGGGCTAAGTAATAAAACATAAGCAAGACCCAATATGTTTGATGCATTCTCGCTCAAGTGAGGAATTCTCGCTAGAGTGAGAAAGGCGTTAATTTTCGAAAACAGTCATGTAGCATTCTTGCTTAAGCAAGAACATCTCGCTTGAGTGAGAATCTCCTGTTGCAAAATTGGCTTTTCAGGACTTTCTCCTTTCTGAGAAAACCATACACATTAAAAAATAACCAATTTATCAACAAAAACTATACTACATTTCCTATAATTTTGTGTCAATAATATTCAACACAACATTTCCAATCTTGGCATGATAATCTGAAGTAAACAACACCAAATTGCTACATAAGAAAATGCATGTTCAAAAACCTGATTCTCCAATTCTCTATAAGAAGTAGTTGAAGATATCTCAGTGCGAGAATTTCTAGTATATCCAAACACATGAAAAGGGTAAGGTCCCAATCCCATCCCTCGAACACGACCACAATGTTCTTGACTTCCAAAGGCATGAGCTAGTGAATCATTAATTGATATATCTTGTGAGAGGGAAGATGTATTTGACTCATATGCTTGAATCTTTTCCTACAAATAATGAAAAAAGTTATAAATGAAGCTCACATCCAATTTGGTTGAGTTTTCATCTTTACAAAAATGATACTTA
>Ga0123342_1002472_pt1 | contig 30706 bp, 10 predicted proteins | sample Turbeawhitnodule_FD_89960 | JGI IMG/M metagenome (GOLD analysis project Ga0123342, IMG submission 89960) | Root nodule microbial communities of legume samples collected from Mexico - Turtle bean Mexico white nodule | ecosystem: Host-associated > Plants > Roots > Nodule | place: Mexico: Nepantla... | reverse complement strand
GTTTAGTATAACCTTTTGGTGATGACCATGATCCAACCCAGGTAATATTTTCAATTTTAATTAGATATAGTATATTCTTTTCTTTAAAAAAAACTAAATCCAACCACATTTAATAAAATATCTGATTAGAAATTGAACAATAGGTATCACCTGATCTACTCTAATAACTCATATATAAATGGAAGATTTTATTTGACTATATTTTTTTTACACTGATTTATAATATTTTATAAAATAATAAACAAACTTAAAACTTTCTTAAAATTTATTATGATTTGTTTCTTCATTTTAAATATTATATATATATATATATATTTTATTTTTATTTTTTTAAACATTGTACAATAAATTTTTTAAAATACTAATACATTCAAATGAAACATTGTGATACATTCAAATGAGGGTAAATTTGGAAATAAGGGATGCTGACATGACTTTTCCTCTACATCTCTTCATTTTGAGGGAGAGGATATTTACTGTTCACAGGTATATCCTCTCCTTCACTTCCCTGCACATCCCTTAATCCAAACCATGGATATCCACTACATCTTTCCTCTTGAACAATACATTCATGGAAGCTAACATGGGGTTAATTACAGTGCACATTATTCTAAAGTAAGAAAGCATATTATATTTTCATTTTCGTCATTTTTGAGGTAAGTTGTTTCCGGATGACGATATCCATAAGTCTTACGGATGCATGAATTTGGAAGATAGTACCTCTAACTATAAAAATCCATAAGATAATTTTAATTTTAGTTTAAGGTTATGAATGCATATGTCAAGAAGTGAAATATGAGTTCCAGATATCTATATTCCAAAAGAAAATTTGAGTTTTGGATATAAATATCCAGAAGGATTTTTTGAATTCCAGATTACTAAAGATTTTTTGACTGTTGGATGTTGGGTGCACTTAAATATAACCTAATTTCTGCTTTATTAATTACATGAATATATTGGGTGCTAAAATGATATCATGTAGAAAGAATCAGCCAAGAAAATTCCGTTGCAACCTCATAAGTTGAGTAGCTGGGCTAAGCCCACTTTCCCACATAGGATTATACCAAGTGAACTAGTTTTTCTATTTACACACCAACCAAATTACTTTTTCAACCTTAATTTGTATTTTTCTAAACAGTTTTGTTCGCAGTCCACTTTTCTAGTTTCCACCATTATCTCTTATTCATCGCCCCAACCCCTCCACTGGTTTCTCTTCACCAATGATGAAGAAAAAAGACCAAGATTTTAACCTCATCAACATCAAAGTTATATCAGCCAAACAGCTCTCCTAAACCTGCATTCGTAATGATCAAAATAATTCTAACAAATACTTTTCGAAAACACTATTAACAACATTTCTAAATATTACTTAAAATACACCTCAATCTTTTTTGCACTCAAAATCTTAATAAAAAATATTGAATATTAGCAAGATAATCTAATAGAATGACAATAAAAAAAATGGTAAAGTTTAGGATAAATAACTATATTTGTTTATAGAAGCGTGAAACATTATATTTCATTATCAAAGTCATTAAATTGCTTTCTTGATGTTAAAAGAAGTGTTCTGGAAGAGGTTGGAACCAAGAAAATGTAAAAGATTTTTTTTAGTTTACTTTTTATCATTTTATTTTTAATAGCACTTTTGAGTTTTTAATTTAGTTTTACATTTCACATAAATGATTAATAAAAATATTATCATTTTATTTGATATATCTTTTATTATTTTTTTACATATTTTATGATTAGCGTTCACAATCAGCTTATGAAATAAGATTTGCATCTGTTTATATATATAATGAATTATTCTCATTTCTAGATCTCTAATATTTTTAAATAAATATTTAAAAATTTAATTTAATTTTAACTATTCCTTAAAATTGAATGAATTATTGGATATTTGATGTGAATCCAAACACAGTTTTCAAAATTCGATCTCCCTGAAAAAAAAAACTAATATCCATACATTTTTTGTTGCTGCAAAAATATACTTACATAACACAATCTTACAGCTAATATAACATCCTTTTATGAAACTAATAACATTATTTTATATCTGTCTGTAATATTAACTATTTCACGATAAATTTTTATACTAATCTTACTGAACAATCTGAACTTAATTTTATAGTTGTTCATTCCTATTGATTTTTTTTCATTATTTTAAAAATCAGAGTATTTGATTAGAAATCAGACTATTAATCAATCAGACAATTTTAAGAAAACCAACTCATCTCAGATCATTCAGAAATAGTATATAAAGAATCGGTTTGACCAGTATTTGTTTTTAAAAATATTTTTAGATAAAAAAAAACAGATTATTTTAAATTTTATCTTATAAAATTAACATTACAATTTGTTTACAATAAGATAAGTCGATGCTGACACTCGTGCAAACACAAAATTAACATTACAATTTATTTACAACAAGACAAGTCGATGTTGACACTCGTGCAAACACTGTTATTTGAACTAATTTTTTTTGTCTTCAATAATGTTATTCCATGTTGCATGATTGAGGCCAAGATGAGACAGGTACTTGGTATGAGAAATAATGGCATGATCGTTGCTTAACCATGACAGTTTCAAGGAAAAATAATATCACTGTGACAAAACCTCTTCTATAGTTCATAATACCATCACCCCATTTGATCCAAAATGAGAACTAGCTAACTCCAATAAACTAACGAACTCATTATTATGATCATCACTATCCCTTTCTTGTCACTGTTTGCAATAAAGAATTCTACTGTAGTCTACAGTTTCTGTACTCATTCATTGGAGATTCGATATCGCCAGACAAATCCCTAATTCCCTGACTTCTTGAAATCAAAGTGTAAGTTCACATTGAAAGAATACAAGATATAGCAATTTCTATGTGATTCTAAAAAAATCCGTTCAAGAGAGGAACAGTTATTAAAGATAATCATCAATAAATTCATACTTCATGCTAATATATTATTTGAGGAGGATGGGTATACTCTCAAATCAGCATATAAGAAATTAGAAAACAACTGAAAAGGAGAGCAAACAAAATTATTTAATCTTTTTTGGAAAGTAAAAGGACTACTCTGTGTGCAGCTTGGAAAGTGTTGGTAGATAGGGGAGTGGTGGTTGAAAATACTACATGTGTTATGTGTGGGAGGGAAATGAAAGAAGTAGTCATTTATTCATATCATGTAAAATTGCAGAAGGTGTATGAAGTAAATGTAATAACTAGATCTAGGTGAGGATGGTGCAACATAATCAACTCAGATTCCAGCAATTCAACATTTCTGAGTTTAATGATTCAGGAAATAGGATATGAAGAGTTATGTTGATAGATATCATTTGGTGTATTTGGAAAGAGAGAAATACAATCATATTTAAGCCTCAATGGTCACTAAAGGAAATAGGAATGGAGAATGAAAATTAAAGATGGCCACACTACAGTTCAGAATGAGATATATATGTATAATTTCAGGTAGTGTCAACATAATCTGTCACCATTAAGATGTAGCAAATTTGATTTGTAATGGTAGATAATGTTTGATTCATATATACTGCAAGTTTAATTTGTAGGGATTAGTAAAGAAGATCGATATGAAATGGACCAATCTGAAATGGTGTAAAAAGCAATAAATGCATAATAGGACACTAGAACAAGTTGGGAGAATGAATAGGCTTCTAATAAATGGGTTTGTTTTTTTGTATGCTGAGACCTATGTTAACCATGCTCAGACCCAGTAGTCAAAAGGATTGTGTGTTTGTTAGCAGGTAAGACTCAATTCTGAGAAAATGTTGTGAAGTGGAGGTCATGCAATGCTAAAGGTAGCATGGTAGTAGAGAGGATAGATTAAAGATCACAAATGGTTGTGACAAACAAACTATGGAAATACAACTGAAGAAATGGTATGTAAAAAAATAAGGTTCTTACAGAGGAGAGTTGCAGAGTGAAGTCATTCAAATCTATGCCAATTATGTCATAGTACTTTTTGGAGGATATCATGTGAACAGGGATAAATGCAAGAAAAGGTTAATTACATTGTATCTCTTGCAGTGAAAACCTTCACTTATATCTTAAGCATTACCAAAATGAAAATAGATACAATGCAGTGTAATTTCAGGAGACATCATTAGTTGCTTGGTGTGTTTATGTACATTTATTTTAAAAGTATATATAAGGATATACTGTAAAAGGATACCTCAAGTGTCCTATATAGTTGTATAATATTTTTGCTAATAAAAAAAATATATTTTATTTCCAAAAAGGTGTTGGTTTAGAGTTCACAGAGGAACCCTAAAGCACTTTGTTGAATGTAGTGTAGAGAGGAGAAACTTAACCATTTTTGTGTGGTCCTGGTGGATCCAATTATTCACAGGAATAAGAATTTAAGGGGTTATTTGATTAAGTTGAGTGATGTTGGGTGATGGATGAATGAAAGATTGAAGCATTTAATTCCATGAAAGGAGTTTCCATGGTTGACAATGAAGGGAAGGTGGGTGTGAACTGTGGAGCGTGTCTCCTGGGCGGGTCCATCCCCCATCATTGCTCAACACAAAAAGAGACTTCAAGCCATCATAATTGGGGCTAGGGTTTCACTTCCTTAATTCACTTTCCAATCATTTTTTTAAATTGTGGCTTTCGATTTTCCTTTTTAATCAAACTCAATATTTGTGAATTTAATTTTTTTATAGGTCATATCCTACGGCTAGGCTGTATAGGCCTCTTTGATATGACAGGACTATAAATCTATAAATACATAAATGATTTGTTTGGATTGGGAAGTAAAAAGTTGAGGGTGTGAAGGAGTTGAAGTGTGAGGATTTGATAAGAAAGTTGAACTAGTTGAGTTTGTATAGTGATATGTTAGAGTGAATGTGTGAAAAAAGTTTATCGTAATACAGAATGATGTGATGGTTGTAAGAGTATTTTAAATTTTAATTTATTTTTAATAATGTAAATTGTAAGATTACAAATTTACACTTGTATATAAAAAATAAAAAAAATGAAATAATTTGTATTATATTATATTATTTATATTATATTATATTATATATATATGAAATATATATTTTTTATTCATATAAGAATATTAATATTAATGGTAATTTTTATGATTATTATTATTATAAAAAAGTTAATATATTTTTAAATTTAAATCATTAAAATGAATTCTTATTAATAAAGATTCATAAAAAGTAATTACATAAATACTTTTAATTTAAATTAGTATCTTAATTCAATAGTATAATATATATATATATATATATAATTATTCTAAATTTTCAATATTAAAATCGATACTCATTAATAAAACAAAAAATTAATAATTACATTAATAAAATAATTATATTATTACTATTTCTATTTATAGAATTTGAATATTCAAATTCTCGTTAATAAATCATGAATTATTATAATATATCAATTTAATTCTATTATTTATATTTTTAAATTTTAAATATTCAAATTGTTTTATATTCTCATTAATAAATCAAAATCTGAATATTATAATATATCAATTGAATTCTATTATTTATATTTTTAGAATTTAAATATTTAAATAGATTATGTATTCTCATTAATAAATCAAATCTGAAATACTACAATATATTAATTAAATTCTATAATTTATATTTTAATAATTTAAATATTTAAATAAATTTTGTATTCTCATTAATAAATCAAATCCAAATTACTATAATACATTAATTGAATTCTATAATATTATATTTTTAGAATTTAAATATTTAAATGGATTTTGTATTTTCATTAATAAATCAAATATGAATTACTATAATATATCAATTGAATTCTATTATTTATATTTTTAGAATTTAAATATTTAGATGAATTTTGTATTCTTATTAATAAATTAAAATCTAGATTATTATAATATATAATTGAATTCTATTATTTATATTTTTAGAATTAAATATTTAAATAAATTTTCTATTCTCATTAATAAATCAAAATCTAAATTATTATAATATATAATTGAATTTTTAATAATATAATGTAAATAAAATTACTATAATAATAGTCTATAATTTCAAATAATATATTTTATTAATTCTGATTAGTAAGATTTTTTTTAATATTTATAAAAATAAATAAAAATAGAATATTAAATTAGAAAAAAAACACATAAAAAATCATAAAACACAAAAATTGTAAAATTTGGAAAAAAAATATATGAGCATAACCGATTATGCTTTACCTTAAAAAAAAAAACATAATCGATTATCCACTGTTTTTAGGAGTCTAATCGAATATTTCTTTACTTAAGAAAAGAACTTAATCAATTATGTTGAATATCTAAATAGCATAATTGATTAGGTCTGTTTTAACACACATCATATAATCGATTATTCTCCTAAAAATAGAGACTAACAATTATGTTATATGCTTAATCAATTATCAACTGTTTTTTAGAATATAATTGATTAAGTTCTATGTGATTTTTCATGCATAATCAATTAAATCCTATATTAATTTTTGTAGTATAATAATAAATAATTATCTGATTTTCATGCTATAACTATTATTCTGATTTTCATATTACTTTCCATTCTTTTTGCAAAGTGAATAGGCCAATCAATTTTTAATCTGTATACACAACTTTTTTTATTGCATTATTATAGTGATTTTAGGACTGCATTTCATGTGTAAGGTTAAATGTATGAAGGAACATTAAGACAAAGTTTATTGATCACAATTAGGCTAACCAATCTACGTTTTAATAATTGTTTGTATAGGTTCTCTTTGTAAGGTTATATTATAATTGGTGTATACAATTCTTTTTGTAATTCCCAATAAAATAGATATATCTTTGTATAAAAAAGTTGAAGCATCCTTAAAATACTCTAATTTATTCATTTTATTCTTTACTTATAAAAAAATTATGTTATTAATATTTTTGTTAATATTTTTGTTTGGATGATTGAACTTGGTGTAAATAATAATGAGTACACAATTTTTTACGGGTATAGAATTTAAATTAATTCAACTTAAGAAAACCAAATTATTAAGGTTAAATGTTTTTCGTCTACATACAAAATAGTTTACTTTCTATACAAGTATTTTGGAAAATCTAAAATTTGGATTAGGAAGAAAACGAATTTGATAAATAAATAAAAAACATATTTAACTAAATTATTAAATAATGATTGTTTTTACCATATATATTCGAATATTTATTTATACTTTTTTTTTGTATATCTCTCTGGTTTCTTTGTCTAAGGTGTCAAATTACATCATGTGTGGATGCATGTTTATCTATAATTTTTGGCGAACAGGTATCGAAAATAATTTAGCAATTGAGTGATTGAGAATGTGAAGGGTCGCATTCTTTCACAGCACAGGGGAGTAGAAGAGTTGGAGTATTATTGCTTTCGTCAATTTTCATTTAAACCAATTCGTCCTATCCTAATTCTTTCACTATTTTTCCACCATATTCCAGATACCTACCCATTTCTTTCAAATACAAAAACAAAACCTCACGTATACATATACATTTATAGAATATTAAAAGCAAAATTTCAAATATTTTTTAAATAAATAAAAACATACAACGCGGTGTATTAAAATAAATAAATAATCTTAATTAGTACTTTTACTAAACTTACTCACTGTCTAGATGATGTTGGCTCAAATTAAGAGAATAAACATCATTATGCAAATATTTGATACGACGCTTGAGTATTAAAGTTAGTGGATTGAATTAATCTAGTATCATCCATATAAAAACCCATTAATAAATAAGGTTAAGTATAGTGTTTATTGATTATGTATTTATTATGTTTTGAAAACACTTTTCTATTTATATTTATTGTACTGCTTGTTTAATATACAAGCTATAATTATATGTAATTAATTTAATAATAATATAATATCATGATTAATGAATCTGCTTAATTAGTTAGTAATTTTGAAAAAGAAAATTTTCATACAAATATTTTTTACACAAATGACATGGAGTGACGTAAACACAAAAAAAATTAAATTACGAAATATTTTTTTTTTATATTTTTTATATATCATTTTCTTATAGTGTGTACTAAGAATTTATATTTGTGAGGAAAACTTTGTACATTAAACAGAAAATATATCATATATTGTGATTATGGGAGGAAAACTTTGTACATTAAAAAAAAATATTTTTTATTATTGTGTTTGCTGGTTTATTCTGCAAAAACTACTGTATGTAGTATGGATTTAGACTATGGGAGGAAAACTCTAAAAATATGTATAAAGAAGGAAGGATATAAACATTCTCTTATCTCTGTAAGTTGTGATCTTTGTTTTGTTTGATCAGATTTGTGTTTTAGTTGATGGAACAATTGAAGAGTATTTATAGACCTTGTTAGATTGTGAATGTAGTGAGCCTTTGTCAACTAACTAACTTTATAATATATTATTGACATTTAAAACTTTTAGTCATGAATATAGTGAGCCTTGTCATCTAACTAATTTTATAATATATTTTTAACATTTAAAACTTTTAGTTATGAATATAGTGAACCCGTGACTGCTAACTATTTATAATGTTGTCTTTCTTAAAGATAATACGGGATTTTTAAAAGAATAATATTGTCTATTAAAAAAATTAATGAAGTTGTTTATTTAAAAAAGGGTGTGAATATAATTACTCTAAAGCCGAGAATTTATTTTCACATCCTCGTTTTCGCCCATGAATAGTCCTTCAGAAGAACATCTTTAAGAACTATTTAGACAAACCTCTTTCAGTTCTTTCCCATCTTCATTAGTAGACAAATTTTCTAAGTTCATAGTAGCCTAAAGTCAAAGAATCCTTAAAAAAATTAAAGATACAATAAAATTATTAAACATAAATTATTTTTAAAATAAAAATAATTAATCATTACATTAACTAAATTAAATATTATTTTAAAAATTAAAAAATATTGTTATTTAAAATAGTTTCTATTATTAATAAAAAAATTCATTTTTAATTCTTTTGGTTGCGGAAGATTTTTAAGTAACATACATGTTAAAAACATTAGATTAAAAAAAGAAAATGAAAAATGGAGAGTAATTATTATCACTATTATTATGTTATATTATATATACATCTATCATTATTGAGTTATAAAAACATATTATAGGAATTGTTAAAAAAGAATATAACTGTAAAGCAAATAGAATTGAGCCATTTATTAATTATATGAAACCGGTAGCCGCTTAATAGTTGTTCGTGAGCAGACCGCATGCTGACACATTTAGGTTAATCACGAGGATAACTTTGACTTCTTTCATCACGTGTGACAGTCACAAACTGTATCATCCATTAACATGCTTTATAGCTGCATTTACATGCAAATAACAATAAATCTTCTTCTTTTCTGTAATCCAAATTATATTAATATATACACTCTAAGTTCTTGCAATGCAACAGTCCATGGTGATCACCTCATTGTGACACGTGTATCCTCATCTCTGACTCATGAAAGATTGGTGACCTACCTGTGGCAATAATGGTGGTGAATCAGCAAGGGTTATTTGGCGGCGGATTGAACATCATCAAAATATGAAGGTACCAAGTCCCAACACAGCAACAAAATGAGTGACACTTACTGAATGTGTGAGGAGAGAGCAAATAATAGAGATGAGTCACGTGAGGGAAGGTTTTGCATTGGAAAAGATACAATAATAAGTCAAGCTAAGGTTGGCCCAACTATTAATTAAAGAACCACATCACACCAACTAGTTACAATAATGTGTTGAGTTGGCACAAAAATTAGATGCATGCCCTTCAAAGTAACTTAGAACTTGGTAGAATGCAACCTCTTGGATCTTATTCATCAATATCACTGATTGAACTCATTCTTGCATAATGTGTTTCACTATCCCTTCATGCATGAAAAAACTCCTACCCTATATATATAAGTGCTTTCATTTCCCTTTTCCTCCGTGGCACTCAAAACTAGAGCTACCTTCCTTTCTTCTCTCTTTTTTCAATCAAGGGAATATTTCTCAGCCATAGTCTGAAACCATGGCTAACGATGCCCCTTATGTTTTTGCTGTTGGAATTCTAGGTATTAAGGCTAAAAATAATCCACTGGTGATCAAATTTAGTGGCAGAAAATTATTATCTTTAGTTTCAATCCTTTTCATCATTGATTTTCTATACATGTCTTAATCTTTTCAAGAGAAGAACTGATATAACTTTCTGAATTTGTGAACGTTGATTGTAGGTAACCTAGTCTCCTTCTGTTGCTTTCTAGCACCAGTGTAAGTAAAACACATGTTGGTTGGTTTACATTTGTCTGTGAATTTTGATGAAGCTATATATAGAACTAGTACTATAGTTCAGATAAAAATTGAATCATCACTTGCATATGGGTTTTGCAGACCAACATTTTATCGAGTTTGTAAGAAGAAAACCACCGAAAGTTTCCAATCACTTCCTTACGTTGCTGCACTCTTCACTTCAATGCTTTGGATTTTTTATGCTTACATAAAGACAGGAGAAATACTTCTTATCACCATCAACGCATTTGGTTGTTTCATAGAGACAGTTTACCTTGTCATCTATATAACTTATTGTCCCAAGAAAGCTAGGGTGCGCATAAATATGTTATTACATTTATCCTTATCACACTTATTATGTCTCTGCCATTGATTCATTTGACACTATGATTGGACTTGCAGTATTTCACCTTCAAGATGATTTTCTTGTTCAACGTTGGAGTCATTTTCTTGGTTGTTCTTCTTACTCACGTCCTAGCAAAAGAACGAACAGCCCGTATTGAGCTTCTTGGATGGATTTGTGTAGTTCTTTCTACCAGTGTGTTTGCAGCACCTTTGAGCATCATTGTGAGTATATATATAGGATGATGAGTTTGATATTGTGAAATTTATTAGCTATAAAAAAAACCAACTTTTCAAACAAAGGTTAGTTATTTTTTGTCATGATTTACTGAATTCTTCTTTTCATTTGTATGTCTGTTATATACTTACTAGAAAAGAATAGTTATGGCCATCTACTTATTTTTTTCCTTCGATTTCGTTCATACTTGATTTCATTAAAAAGTATTTGTACAAATAGCAATGGTATACCTACTTATCAATCACAAACCATGCATGGTTGATCTTGCTGAATTCCAGAAAGTGGTTATTCGCACCAAAAGTGTAGAGTTCATGCCTATTACTCTGTCAGTGCTTCTCACAGTGAGTGCAATTATGTGGATGGCATACGGTATTCTCCTGAGGGACATCTATGTTACAGTAAGTACTAAAAAAATCCAACGTAAAAATGACAACTCGTTTTGATTTCAGGGATATGCTGCATCTTTATTGATAAATAGTATTACTGTGTAACAATTCTTTCTTTTCTCTTATTTTATTTTTCTGCGACAGCTTCCGAACTTCGTGGGTATCACATTTGGAACAATTCAGATAGTGCTCTATTTTATATACAGAAAGCACAAGCCAGTTAAGGATCAAAAGCTGGCAGAACACAAAGACAATGTGACGAATGAAGAAAACGCCAACACAGCTGCGAGAAGTGTGAATCAGGGAGCAAACGCTGTTGCATTTGTTGACGTTGAGTTTGGAGAGAAGAAGGAAGTGAAGAAAGTTGAGGAAGCAGAGAAAAAACAGGACCAAGTTGGTAATTCTCGTGACAGAACAGAACACAACAATAATAACAACAAAACAAGGGAAGCTAGCACTCAACTACAACACAGGGAGGGTTGAGAAGTTTAATGAAGGACACATGAGCACGTGTTATGCCTCTTTCTCTCTCTCTCTCTGCCACCATGTTCAAACTGATGCAGAAAACTTAAAGGGCTAATGGGGGCAGAAGATATAAGTCATACAATATACATCAATGTCTCTCTATATTTCTCTTTGCCTATAGTTATTAGTTTCTGTTTTGTGTGATTTCTGTTCTGTTTTCTTTGTGTTACAATAATAAATAATAAAATAGAAGGTGTTCCCAAATGTTGTTCCAAGGAGATATTGCAGGAACCGATTGAATCTGCATACTGATTGATTACTGAATTTCTGTTTTTTCTTATTAGTGAATAAATTTTGTGGTGTTAAAGGGGCATTGGTGCAATAAATCAGCATAAGGATGCAGCAATGGCTAGAATAACTCATGATTGGAAGAATAGATTTAGTCCATGAAGAATTTGAAGCCCAGAATTCTAGCCAATAACCTTCCCAAGGAATCATTCAACATATTAGTATATCAGTGGTGACTCACTATTAAACTTAAACCTTATTCATAGATATTAATAATGTTTGTTTGTTTACCTCATAGTGAGATATTTATAATAATAAACATTTTGTTTTTGTTAAATTAAAAATATTAATAAAAATAATAAAATAATTCATATTTTAGTATATATTTTCTTTAATCAGCAATCAAAATTTAATAAATAGGAGTACTCGGGGTACTCCAACCTATGTACAAAAATTTCTTATGCTAGAAAAATGAGGTTTCCATATAAAATACCAAAACATAGCCGACATATAATTTTGATAAGCTTAAACCTCTTTAAAAAACATTTGGATGTCAATACATAAATCAAATTATCTATCAAGGAATACAACAACTTAGTCCAATTCATATACATTAATACACCAATCAGAATTAGAGAAATTTGACTTTGGAAATTTATAACTTACCCATGTCCATGTCCACGCCTTTACTTGGGCCAAAGCAAACACGCCATATTTTAAAAGTTTATATTACTTTTTATTTATATAAATAAAGGCTATATATATATATTTGTTTTTTCTTGCAATATGTTAATATAAGGAGTGTGCCTTGGTAATTCTAGGACAATGCATGTAGATAATGTTACTAAAACAAACAATTATAGCGCAACATGTTAACATATTTAGTTTTTCTATTTTAAGTTATTGGGCTTTGTTTGTTTGGCCCAATTTTCCTTTTCTGTTTCAGCTAGGTCTTAGTATTTTTCTTATATAAATACCATGTATTTTACTCTCTAATACATAAGTAAATAAGAATTTCTTTTGTATTTTCTTTTCTCTACTTTTTTCTCTTTTATGCTTAAGTCATTATCTCTTTTTCATTTGCAATTAGGGTTCATCAGAACCTTCTTTTCTCCATTGTGATTTCGTGTGATTACATGCGCTCCATTTGATGCACCACATCAGACAAGGAATATTCATCTTCATTAACTGTAATACAACAAGTTAAAAAAAATGAAAGAAAGGGTGAGTACTAAGTCTAAATTGTTTACAAAGTAAGTTACCGACAAGAAAAAGAAAGTAAAACAAATTTAGAATTAAACTTTGCCTTCCATCCCAAATATGATTACATTTTACAAGGGTATTTTTGCTTTTCCACATATGATGGAGGTGCATGTGAAAATTATGGGGTGCAAGAAGAAGAGCCCATAATGTATTGGATTTGAAAAGAAAATTTAAAATCAAAATAAAGTTACAATTTATGCTTAGTACTCAGGTGGTCTAAACTAGAAAAAGTAAATGAAATAAAATATAAAGAGAAGGAAAAAGTGTCACGAGTTGACCCAATCTAAATATGGATATGGTTCAAACAATTTTGAAGGAGATTAATGAGAGATGTTGTCATAATGACTCCTAAACTAAATTTTTGGGATACTTAAATTCAAACAATACCCTAAAAAACATTATTTAGTTAGTAATAAGTCAATTTATCTATAAACTATGATTAAGATATAATTGAACTTTCTTTTAGACCTTATGCGGATTAATAATAACAAGGACTCAATCAAATATGTATAAATAATTATACACCCAAGTGACAAGAGATAATTTTTTCACTCTTATGCCTACATATTCTACTCAAATTGATTTGAGCTTCGAAATTTCTTTGTAGGTTCACTCCGTCATTTGGTAGAAGTGGAAGGACTAAAAAACTGAAAAACCAGTAAACTTAAAACCGAGAAGACCATAAACTGAAAGAAAAAAAAGTTATTATAGAAAAAAATCCAGTTGTGAAATCAATTTTTTATGCTTTACAAAATAGTCCAAAAAAAATTATTTTGCATGTAATAAGTTATGTGGTATAGGAATAAGGATGAAAGATTATGGTGATAAAATAGTTGTTATATAGAGTAATTGAAGAGATGGAGGGGAAATGGATATGGATAAGAAGAGAGGATGGGAAAGGTGGTCCTTAGACTATTCATTCTCCTTCCAATTAAGTAAGCACAAGGATTTCTCCACCACAGACGTTTCATCTTCATCACCACCCTAAAAAGCTTCTGTGTGCAGTAGGATTTGGTCGCTATGTGAGTAGATGATATGATAAGATGAATAATCAGCAAACTTTATGCTGTGCCAACTATCGGATTTTGGTCTGATCATTGCTACAACTTTTAGGTTATTCTTTTACACATACCACTTTCTACTTTTCAACTTCTACTATTTCGATATGTATACGTATGAGAACCACTTAGATTATACATATCAATTTTTTGTTTTATATTTAATATTCTTATTTATGATAAGGGACAAATCGTTATGAATAATAATATAAAGCATCTTTTTGTAGCTATTCTGCATCCAACTACTCTTTCTTATCTACCTTAACTTAAAAAGAGTGTACAATAATTTATAGACTAACATACACATATTGATATTCCAAGAGAGTAACATGACGTTTTAAATAAGTTGTTTTATACATTTGCAATCTATTCGGGGATACAAGTGTAACTTATTATTTAATTTTTTTAAAGAATTTAGTCCACACTTAATTTAATCCTTGAAATAAATAAAATGGGCACCATGTTTTCTAAAACTACAAATTATCAATAGATTTATTTTCTAAAATTATAATTGTCAATCAAATATTTTAGGATAATAAAGAGTGGCGAGTTGTGCGGGCTGGCTCGCAGCCAAAAGAGAAAAAATGTGGGACGAACTGTCTATTTCAACTCAGTGGTCCGTTTAGGGTCGTTTTGCATAACCCACCGTTTGTGTTGGATAAGTGTGGGGCAGGCTAGCCCGCATAATCCACATATTTTAAAACTTTAAAAGTTTCTTTCCCACCCTCATAATTTCTTCTTCATTCTCATATTCTCAAAATTTCTAAAGCTATTCATTTCAAATCCTATAATCTTGAATACAAATTTGTATTATGGATTATGCAATTTGAAAGATTCTGGAATTCATTTCGGGAATTCAAAACATTCTGGAATTAAAGAAAAAAATTCAATGAAAAATTTCAAAGGTTAATTTGAATATTTTTTGAAGTACGAGAAAAAGAAGAATAACTTGTTTTTATTTTTAGTGCAGAATAACTTGGTCTATATGGAGTCAATGTCTTGACTTGGTGTGGCGTTAGTGAGTCACAATGATCCACTGTTAAATTTTTTTCAATTTAGGCTATGTAACGCCCTTGATTCTGTTAATGATGTTTGGAGAGCGATTTGGATTGCAGTAGTTAGTGAGATTTAGAAGCACAAGAATAATGTTATTTTCAAAGGGGGTGACTACAATATAGAATTGTTTGCTATGATTCAATTAAAGGTTTGGTCTTGGGTTACCTCCAAGTCACACTCTGTTTTTTTTCTCTTACTCTAACTAGTGCTTTGATCCTTTGGTTTGTACGAGGTTGGTTAAGTGATGTAATTTTTGTCGGGTAGTACAAGAGTTGATTTTGTGAGGTTTGATAGGATCTGTATAAGGGTTGGACCACCCCTGAAGTGGTTTATATTTAATTTATTGTTTATTACTGATAAAAAAAACTAGGGAAAAAAGAAATGGATGGAGGTGCAAGAAGAAACTATCCTCAATTTCTAACTCATAACACCTTCACGAGTCAATTTAAATGCAATAGTCAGACCTTAGTCTTTTTCATACTAAAATTTAAATGTTGTATTTTATATATATATTATTTTTAAATTAAAAATAATAATAACATGTTTACATGTATTATCTTAAAAAAATATTTAATAAAATATTTTATTATTCAATTTATTAGTACGGTTAAAATTCTAACTATGGAAAATAAAAACATTATTATAATTTTTTTTAGTCATGTGTTTTTATTTCTAAAATTATTTTTTATTTAATATTTTTTTATTTATAAATATTTATGATACATAAATCTCAAAATTCCCTTGGATTTCAAAGGTGGGTGAATAAAAGAGATCTCACAATGATGGTTTAGAATGAGTTAATATATAGTAACCACACATTCAAAATGTGAAAATGATTTTGTAACCCTTTAAAACGATCATTATATACTTTTTCCCACTTTTTAAATTGTAGTAACTATTCTTTCTTACTGACTTTCCGCCCTGGTGACTTTACAGTGTGGTTAGTTAACACTCAAGACTTCAAGCTCTCCAAGTTTTCGAGATTTGTGTTTAAATAAAAATAAATATGAATAGAAATATTTTTTAGAACCATATAAAACAAATGTAGATAAATAGATAGAACGAACAATATTGATTTCATATCTTGTGTAAAAAAAATGTTATACCTATATAATCAACTTTTTATATTATTTTGTTATTTTTATAAATAGACTAAACTTACTGATTAATTTTATTACATTTTTTTCAATTAAAAATGTCATTAAGTTACTTGTTAATTTTTTCCTATACGTTCTACTAATAAATCTGTTAAATAATTTTTAGTTTAATGTCGCACACTACTAAGAAAAATTAATAAATAAAAAACAATTTTAAAAACAAAAAATAATTAATTGTTATATTGACTAAATTATATTTTAATCTTAAAGATTATAAAAATTATTAATACCTAATATAATTTTTGTTATTAATAAAATTTATAAAATAAACTATTTTTTAAATCGATATCTAATTAGCTGTCAAGTTTTAATTTTTTTTATAACACTAAGATTTTAGTTACCAATTAATTTAGATTATAAGATTAGTAATTAAAATTGGTAGCTAATTAGATACCAATTTAAAAATTAATTGATAAACTAATTTCTATTATTAATAAATAATTTTTAAATTGATAAATTAATTATTTTGTGTTTTTAAAAATAGTCTCTATTTAATTATTTTTTAGTGAATATTTATTTATTTATTTTATGAAAAAAAAATTTAGGAAAAAAATATTAAATATTAAAAACTATTAAAAATGATGATGTATATTTTTTGGATGCATCTTAAGTGGCAAAAAGATTGGTGGGACAAAATATGTTTGATATCTTTCTAAAAATTTTGAAGCCTTTAAATTTTTTTGTCCAAATTGGGTAATACAATTTTGGAATGCATAACTTTAATTGCTTTAAATAAAACTTTATAAACTAGATAAATAATTTTTTAAGAAAAGATGCAGAAGATAAAAAGTAATGCATTTGAAAATTAAAGGGAGACAAAATATATAATTTAAAAAATTAAATTAAATTTTAAATATTTTTTGAAAAGAAGAAAGATAGATATAAAATGAAAGATAAAATTTAGATGTAATATAAAGGAACACACGGAAACTTCTATTTATATAATTTTCTTTTGCTATTAAAAAAATAAAAAAGATAAAAAATAATTTGTATAAAATTAATATTTAAAGTTATATATACATATGTCTGTGCTTTTTCTCTTTTTCTTTACATATATACAAATATTTATGTGTATATGATTTTTAAGGGAATTAAATGTTATCTTTTTGTAGATTTGCCAAAACTATATGTTATTTTTTTATAAAATATATTTTTTATGTTACTTAATGCCAGATAATCTTATTTATTGTGCCACTCCAAGATCATAAAAATCTTAGACTCGTTCCTTATATAAAGATAGAGCAAAAAACTGTAGAAGGATATCAAATGAAGATAATTGTCATCTTTTAAATACAAAAACTTTAAATACTAGTCTTATAACGTGTGCAATTTTTTAAATCTCGACTGTTCATATAGGATAGTGATATATAATATACATTATAATATATATATATATATATATATATAATTTATCATATATTATTTTCTGTTAATCCAATAATCTAGTGGTAAAAATGAAGAAAATATTTAATTATTAGATAGAAACGTATATGAAAGGTGAAAATGTGAAATAACTTTCAAATATATTTTTAGATTTATTTCATCATGCTTTATATACATAACATAACACAACATAATATAGTATAATAAAATATTATAAATTTAAATATTTAATTGTTGCTGTTTTGGATATGTACATTTTGTTTTTTTTTTTTAATTTTTCACTTTATCTTATCTGGATCTTCATCTCCTTGAATTTTATTTTTGTTAAAAACTGGTAACGTTCACAGTACGTAGCTATTCTTGTGAAAAGTGTCGGTATCCAGTTAGTGATATGCAGTTTTGTGTTAGAGGGTGTGGCCACGGTAGGTATAACTGACAATAATGCTTCTAAATTGGGCTAAGCCTAGCTGGGTTTTTCGACGTAAATAAGAATTAGTGTCCAATAGTTTGTCTTGAAGGGGCAGTCTATTGGTGCTGTAATAGGTCTATGGGCAATGTGCTATATTTGTCTGTGTGTTTATGTATAATTTTATATACAAAAATTATTAATTTGTACGCTTGAATGATTATTGTTCTACGTGATTTATAATGTATACATATTGTGAATATTGTGAAGGTGAATGACATGTTATTTTATTGGATGTTGATTGATTTTGAGTTCACAAATTTGTGATGAAATATAAATTATGGAACCTTGGAATTAAGAAAAAAAAATCTATGTTGTAATAAAGATTTATAATTTTATTTTGATTTAAGTCAGGTCAACTAAGATATCGAGTGATGAGAAGTTAAAGAGAGGATTTATTGTATCATCATAACACATGTTGGATTTGAAAGAGTGAATTAGAATACATGTTGAGGTCTGGGTAGGATAAATTTTAAACTCACCATAATCCATTTAAAAGAGACTTATATACCTGAGGTGTTAAAAGGGGTTAAGAGTTAAATCTTTTGTAGAGAATATTTAATATAAATCTTCTGAAAGACGTCAATAGATATCAATGTGTTTAGCCTGTTTGAGGATTGAGAAATGATTAATCTTTAGAGAATCTGTAAAGAATTCAATGGTGGAAGAACTTTGAGATCAACTACTTTTTATTTGTTGCTTTAATAATTTATTTATGTTAAACAAATTAAAAAAACTCATTTTTATCTTTATTGTTATTGCTAACTTTCTTGCTTGCAGATAGATTATGAATATTGATTTATTGATTTCACTATTGAATTTATCAAGAGACAACTTGAAATCATATGACTACAATTATACTATCATCATTTTGAAGTTGGACGGTTTAGCACTGGTAAAACGGTGTATAGTGAAATCATTTTAATTTGACACAATACAAGACTAATTTTGGTTGGCTATAAAAAAATGAGAAGATTATAGACAAAAAAATAACAAAGTTTAATGTGTTGATTTGATGATGCACGTCCCTCTTGATGATTGTTTCTCTCTTCATTGCTAATTATCTTAATATGATCAAAATGTAAAACATAAATCAATCTCTATGATAATTTTAAGAAAATTTACATTGAAAAACTATTTTTTTTTAATCTTTGTAAACATAATAACCATAAATCCATTTCAAAATATTAAAAAGAAAAACATTCAAATTTTCTTATGAGATAACTAAGTGACTTTATCCAGAAGAGTTTTATGAGAGTATTATACATTGCATATTGGTTGAAAAAAATTTCAACATTCATTAAAAAGAGGTATCAATAAATTTTTCACTATAATTATGTTACATTTTAACTAATATTTTCCTTTTCTTTTATAAATTATATTGTTGAACGAGTGTTGGATGTGTGTTGTAGGTAATTGAATGTTGTTAAATCTTCTTGAATTCAATAAATGATTTGCTTGTATCATGAAATAAAAACCAATTTTTAGAGATAAAAAATAATTAATTGCTATAGTGACTAAATTAGAAACCGTTTAGAGATTAAAAATATTTTGGTTTCTAAATTAATTTCTATGACTGATAAATGATAAATGGTTTCTAAATTTGTGTGTAATTAGCAACCAATGTTTTTTGTTACCAAATTTAGAATATAAATAATTGGTAGCAAAAACCTTAGTTGCTAATTAGACACCAATTTAGAAATCATTTAACAATAATACAAACTCATTTAGAAACCAACATTTTTTGAGTATCTAAAGTGGTCTCTAATTTAGTCACTATAGCAACTAATTTATTTTTTGTCTCTAAAAAGTGTTTCATGTAATGGAATAATTCAAGATTTTTAATAGAAAAATTAATTAAAATCATTTGAATTAACTATAAATTTGAATAGAATCAAACTAAGATAAAATTTTATATCTTTAACTTTTATTGCTGCATTAAATTATAATTTAAGAAAAAAAGTTTAATGATTAAAAAGACATTTTCAAAACCATTTCATCCTTCATAATTGTATTATTAGCTATTAATTATTTAACATACCTGTTGATTCAAATATTAATTTCTATATATCCACATGAGGTTGGTTTGTCATTAACTTTTTGCTACATAAATATAACATACTTTATAATAAAATATTATTAAAATTAGTTATGTTCCTTAACTTTAAAATAAAAATAGATACTTTTATTTTTTAATTCGAAATAAATGATAAAATAATCCCTCAAGTTTCACGTACATTATAATGATAAGAACACTTTTGGGAATCATTGAATATTATGTTGCAATAATAATTCATATTTTCTTACATCATCGATGATCACGAATTAAAGCTAAACATGATCTTGTCTTCCACTCTTTTTTTGTTCTTTTAGCTGTTGCTTTGATAATTTTAAATGTGTCCTACCTCATAGAAGATTACATTCAATTAACTCTAGTGTAGGAACCACCCAACACTGTTTTTCACATGCTTCATATAACTTTGCAATGGCGATACACAAAAATGAAAAAAAAAAAAAGTGTTTCTTTTTCTCCATTAAAATATTTTGCAGCCATGCACTCGTAGATAATATCATACCTTTCTTCATTATTGGTTCACTTAAAAACCAAGCTGACGTCATGAAAATTATTTCTGAAAATGAAAACCCTTACCAGTTCCATCGTACTGAACGCATAAACAGAGAAAAAAAATCATCATTATCCTTTCCTTTTGGGGTGGAGGGTCTAACCCTACGTCACTTCCCTTCATCCATCAAAATTAACCCTTTATTCACACTTCCATTTCCCATTAGGAATAGAATCTAACACTAGCTTAAATTAAGTCTCTGGATTATTGAATTTTTTTCACCTAATTTAATTTATTTTATGCCGTGGCACTGTCCTTATCTTATATATTTTGTTGGGTATGATAACCATATATTTAATTACCCAAGAAAACTATAAGAAACCACAAAATCCCAAATATTGTACTTTAATTTTGCATTAATTAGTATATCTCTACACGTTTTTGAATTGGTCAGGAGTTAATTAATGTAGCTACTTTGATCCATGTTTTTGTGAAGGTGGAGAATATATAAAATGGGTGATATGGATAAGAGAGTGGAGCTTTTGGCACCAATATAATATCATTTATTTATTTATTATGAAAATATGAATAAATATAATAAAGAGGTAAATATATTTTTTATTGTTTTTAATTGTCTGACTCGTTTGGAACTATTGATATGATTGGTTAAAGTTGGCGTCGGTAGATCATCATGGTTCTTTTTCACATTTCCAACATTTCAAACTTGTTAATGTACATGTTTACGTCAATGTTGTTTGGAGAAGTGAGATTTAGAGACATAGGAATAAACATTTTTTTAAAGGTGGTGTAGTTGATCATCCTTAGTTCAATTAAAGTCTTGGGTTACTTATAATTTTGCCTTCTGTGTTTTTTCTTATTTTGATTTGTGGGTTCTTGACTTGATCCTCTTGTTTGTATGTATTTGATCAAGAGACTTTGAAACTCTAGTCATTTGGTTTTTAGAAGGTTAGGATGAGGTGTTAGGTTATTTCTGATATGTCTTTATTTCGATATGTTGACTTGTTTTTTTTTTTTTCTCAATTAGGATATTTGTGGTAAGCTTTAGGAAGAAGGGGTTGTACATTTCTCTGTTCTGTATAAAGATTTGATCATTCCTGAAGTGATTCATATTTATTTTTTTTCTTACTAAAGTAACATGAATGTTATAATATTCTAATATAATTTATGGCTAAAATTCATTTGTTATATAGAAAAAGATGATGGTTCATTTCTATAATTTTCTTTCTACAAACATTTAGATTTGAATTAGGAAAAAAAAATCTTGTATTATAGTCGCATAATAAAATATTTAATCCCATAATAAAATAGTAAGTTGAATTTACATTAAATTTGAATTTTGTGGGATTAATTTGAGAAGATGAGAAGTAGTAGTGTGCATTGCGGCTGATACCTAGGTCAACAAGCAAAAGGCATTTCTGGTTTAAGTAAGACAGCATATTCTCCATAACAAAGCTGAGGTTATTTATGGACCGTTGAAATCCCTTCTTTATGCGAAAGGAGTGAAGATCTGAACTCTCAAATGTGATTACACATCAAAAAGAAGAAGATGCCCAATAGCTACTAAGCTAGTGCGCGCGATTCAAGATATTATGCCAATGGGAAGTATCTCTCAAACTTCTCCAGAATCCTTCAAAACACAAGGGGACATGCAAGTGGCTTCACTCTACATATAGTGCACACTTTCCTACAGTGCATTACAGTGCACCATCACAATTTTCCCTCTCTCAACTTGCCCATTTCTATATTGCCCTTTTTTTTCTAAAATGGAAAGCTACAATTCATCCAATTTTCCAGTAATCATGCCTAATTTAACTCATAAAGGGTGATTTGCAGAGGACTTGGTGAAGAGAATTTGTTGCAGTAAAAGAAGATCCTGTAGTTATCTAAATAAGCAAGAGGAAGGTAAAGGGTTTTAAAAGAGAGTTGAATAATGTTACAAACTATGTTGGAAAGTGTGAGGAGTTTCTTTTTTAATTGTTGTGTCAATATTTAGTGACAGTGAGCATTGCGCTTTATCACTTCAGTTCACCCCCTAAAAGTTCAATCTTTAAGGTAGAAAGCTATGTAATAATGGTGATCAATAAGAAAAGAATAAAAAAAACTGAGACTTCGTAGTAAAAGAATTAATATTTATATCCATTAAAAACATAAAAGGGTTATGTCAAATCCTTGAAATACGATTAATATCCCAACATATTAACCACCAAAGAACATAAAAAGTAAAAAGCAATATCTAAACTGAGCTATAATAAAAAGTTATTTATACTTTTTTTTATTTATACTTTCATCCATAGAAAAAAAAAGTTTATAAGCTACTACAATATAATATAATATATAATTGATTTTCAACACACATCCTTATATTATATTATATTGGTGATTCAACATTTCAAAGTATGAAACTATATTAGTAGATGAAAGACAAAACTTAACTCTTTATTAAAATAAATTCTAATATTATTTTAAAGTAATTGAATAAATCTAATTCATTTTTACAAAATTAAATTTTGAGAATATCAAGGATGAGAAAATACGTTGTAATAATAGATATCGTCAAATTATAATATATACACTACAAGAAAACTATGAAATAGAAACCAATTTTTAGAGACAAAAAATAATTAGTTGCTATAGTGACTAAATTAAAGACCAATAGACTAAATTTTTTTTAAAAGGTTTATAAATTGGTATTTAATTAGCAATCAAGGTTTTTGCTACCAAATTTAGAAACTAAATAATTGGTAGTTAAAACCTGGGTAGCTAATTAGATACCAATTTAGAAACCATTTAACCATAATACAAACTAATTTAGATGGTCTCTAATTTAAATGGTCTCTAATTTAGTTACTATATCAACTAATTATTTGTTGTTATAAAATTGGTTTCTATTTCATGTTTTTTGTAATGATATATATAGATACAATCATATTTCAATGAACAAAGTATATAAAATTGAATTAAAGTTAAACTTTTTTCACTCTAATAAGATAAAAGTAAAAAAAAAAACATAAATTGATTCTTATGCATGCACACACCTGTGGGGTCAAACAACATACTCTTGGTATGGCACTTCCATGCAAGAAATTTCTCTTTACTAGTGTGCACCACACTTGGTGCTGTATTATTCTAGTTTCTATTTTCTTTATTTTCCAGTTTTGCCAATTGCTGGGATGCTTCCCACACCTTGGGTGTCAACTTTATCTTTCCCATCTCCTTTTCTCTTAGTCTAACTTCGCCATGTCTTCATAATTCAATCTCCAAAGCAAAACCACTCCCACAAATTTACTTTCCTCAAACTATAAACACAGCAAGTAAAAACACCTAAAAAAGAAAAAAAAAATTCTAATAACAAAATCATTCACGTTGTTGGTGTTAAGATTCTTTCATGGATTACTTTCACTATTATTAATTGTTGTAAAAAAATAGAATATATTGTCTAATATAGAATCATTTCGGTGAAGACACAAAAGGGTGAGGTTTTATTCTTCTCAACAAGAAAAGTTATACTTTAAAGACGGGACACTACTTAATAAGAGATAATTTTTTTAACAATAAATAATTTTCAGTGAAAAAACAAATATCACATTATTTTTTCAATCAAAAAATTATAATTGTAAAGTGATTTTAGATATAAAAGTATCTTTAGTCATGCACCTATTAAATTCCCAATTGTTTAATAATTTATTGAAAACACTTTTCACGTAATCATCAGCACCAAATTGTTGTTTTACAATAAAACTATTATTATTTTTGAAAAAGAACCTCAAAAGAAAGAAGAAAAAACGAATATTTATAAGGAAGGTGGCGTGGAGGACCAGAAGCAGGCCAATAATAGGATAGTGCTGAGAATTTCAAACTTTTTAAATGAGGTTAATTAATTAATGAATAAATATACTAATTATAGTTGGTATCCGATTATTGGTGTTTTTATTTCAAAATTTTAGGTTTGGTCAAAACTTTAAATACATTGCATTAACCAATATTTATGAATCAGCATCATAATTAATACATTCGTTAATTAATGCGTGATTTGAGATAGCTAACGTGGTTGAATGTTAGAAAATTAAGTGGACGGAGCGAAAATTATGACGATAATAATAATAATTATTGTTAGTGTTACATCATCTTTCAACCTTTTTTGTGGCTGGCTGCCCAATTATTGAGAAGAAAAAATAAAGAGAGAAACACGTTTATTATTATTAATATTAATATCCGCATAAAAGAGGAGTGCAAATTCAAATGGCTGTCACTGTAACTATAGTTTGAAGGATGGACCCGGCATCATAACGCAAATACTGCCAAAGATGTTGATATAAGGGGTTATCACCCAAACATTTTTATGCTAAATTGTATATGATTTGCAAAAATAGATCCTGACCCTGGGATCAAGAACTTGGAGGAGGTACTAGTAAAAAAAAAAAATTACATTTTTTTTTCTATTAACAGTTTTGACGTGGATGTGGGTAATTTAAATTTGTTAGAAACAAATCTTTTGATGTAAATTTTTATTTTATGTTAGATTAAAATACAGTTTTATTTAAATTTATATTTAAAATATATCAAAGTTACGTTGGATAAGTAATGTCTGACCTAAAATATATAAAAGTTTCATCATGATCACTCTTAATAGCATGTATTTCGTCGACTTTGTTGTCTACATTGATAAGAAGTGTTTTAATGAGAAAGTCGACATTTTCATATTTAGAGAGTCATATTAGTGAATGTTTCTTTCCTTCAAGACCATTGACCACTTGTCATTAGATGGATTGTTAACATAAAATATTTGTCGTCTTGCTTGATGTGTCAAAACAAATGGTTTGTTTGTATAACCCATCTTATTTAGAACCACCAAAGTAAAATTGTAGTCATTTGTCCTCATACCCATATTCTCATCTACCCATTTATACTTGAACATTGGCACTCTAAATGATCACATAAATCAATTTCTTATATGTCATATATGACTCCGAAGTAACTCGTAAATGCTGTAATGACATTTTTTTGTCTTTAGAACTAGCAAAGTGCATAACCTTAGCTAGAATAATAGCTCCCACTGTTCTTAACTTTGTTTTTCTCATCTTCTTTCTTGAAATAGAAACATAACTAGTTAATGTCATACCCACTATATGTAATGATATCATTATTAGGTCCACGAGAAAGTCTCAATAGTGTATCCGAAATATTAGGTTCACCATAAACCTTTTTCTGAAACCAAACTAAGAAAGTCTTGTTATGTTCATTCAATGTCAGTTTTTCATTTATCCGATGATGTGCTGTCTTGATTTCATTAATGTATTGTGAAATGTATGAGATAACCTCATCAGTTGAGAATCAGTAGGTTGTCGAAGAAGATTGACACATTTTCTTCCATTTGTATGCCACATTAGATTCTTTGCATCCTTTTTAATGGAAAAGAATCCTTTAAACTTAGGTATTTACCACAATACCTTAGCAACGAGACCCTTTATTTTTTCATCATCACTACTTCCATCAAGTTTCTTTTTAAACTGTGATAACTCACGTGTTGGACACTCCTTCAATGCAGCAAACTCATCTTTGTGAATACACAATCATTAGGCATCCATGTGTCTTCTTATACGCCAAATCCATCAAACATATTATCTTTTTCGCCTCATGGTTCTGGTTAGGTGACATGTTTTATTTTGGAAGAATCTCTTTCAATAAATACAATAAATTGGTGAAACTTTTATTAGTCAATCAATTCCTTACTTTTAAACTGAACAATTTTAAAGTTGTTTGTCATGTAAAGTTAGTTCAACATGGGTACAATTGTTGTTCTAAATGGACTTCAAATAACACATGAGCTCTTCCAAAATTTTCTTCACCTACATCATGTATCATGTGCCCTCAATGACCACTTATTTCTTTTATGTTGTTCTTGACATAGTAAGGTTGTCTAATATTTCTCTGTGTCAAGTACATATTGTATAACTCTTCACTATAACAAAAAAAGAACATATTTCCCTCAAATATTAACATATTTAATTTAGATCCCCAAAAGCAAACACAATATTAATTTTAAAAACAAATTGAAGGTTTAGACCACCAACATAAATGAAGAACAAAATTTTAATCTAATTAAATAGAAACGACCAATGTGCAAAACTAATCACAGAAAAACAAAAAAGAAAGTGAGTCAACCACTAAGAAATTTTTTACAACTTCGTCACAATTTCTGAGAAAAAATAGAAAAGACTCAACATTAGAAGATATAAACAACTTTGTGTCGAACTATATAGGATATAACTTAAATTTAAAGTTTATGTCGCAGGTGATTGAAGTAAATTTTGAATTTTACATAGCCACACTTTTTTTTATGTTGTGGTGAGAAAGGTTTGACATAAAAACTTTGATGTACATTTCTCTTTTTTTTCAGTAGTGAGATGGTTTTTAATTCAAGTATATGAAGCAAGATTCCAAAGTATGAATGAGTTGTAAGGCTTTAAGCCATTTGGTGGGTGACACATCAGAAAGAGCCATGGTGGGCCATGGGAATTTCGTGTATGTACCAGTAATAGTACTATGTTACATGATTTACCCCGTGTGAGGGTGCATGTGTGGGAGGTTTTTAACAAAAGAGGTTAGAGAGTGCAATAGGGTAAGAAAGGCGTTTGGATAGTGCTAAAGCAAATATAATGTTTGGGAGGAGCAACCGGAAACTATGCTAAAGCTAAATTGATGTTTTGCTATCCACGTTTGCAAGTTGACCAACTCTCCATGTTTTCGCCTCCTATAAATACTACCTCAATACTCATACATACTCGTGGAATATAGAGAGAAAGAGAGAGAAAACTTTAACTAAGGGTTTCACTTTGAAGGTCACACAAATCTCAAGAGAGAGCACTATTCCAAAAGTTCTATTAGATTCAATTCAAGACATGGCCATGCATCGCGAGTCTTGGGCTTTTGTATTCGGTCTTTTGGGTATATACTACATGCCTATAATCTCTTAGTTTATACTGTTTTCTTACTCTTTCAGTCTAAACGTTTGGCACTTCCATTATTATTCCCTTCCCTCTATATCACTCCACATTATTCATCTCAATGGTGCATATAGCTAGAACTTTATCCAGCATTAGGCAACGTGCATATTGCATGCATATTTCTAATTTCAACTTAATGCACTTAGGATCATAGGATTTCAACTAGAGCTAAATCAGAAAACCCTGCTATAACATTTGAAGTTTATCAACTCCAATCATGCAACACCAAAAAATATCAAATGAGCTAAAGAAAAGTTGTTGTTTGATACGATTTTTTCACAAGTATACTGATGTGTGTTTCTTTTGGGGTTTGTTTTTATAGGCAACATCATCTCCTTTGGAGTGTTCCTTGCTCCATTGTAAGTGGATTCCATTTTATTTTTGCTTTTGTTTTAGCATATGTACTCTTTGTCATGAATCTTTAAGCAAGCTATGAAATTGTTTCATCAACCATATAAATATCTGCGTGCAGGCCAACCTTTTACCAAATCTACAAGAAGAAATCCACTGAAGGGTTTCAGTCACTTCCTTATGTTGTTGCACTGTTCAGTGCAATGCTTTGGATTTACTATGCATTCGTGAAAAGAGAAGCTGCTCTCCTTCTCATTACCATTAACACGTTTGGAATTGTTGTGGAATCAATTTACCTTACAATCTTCCTAATTTATGCTCCAAGGAAGCCTAGGGTATTTACCTTGTATAACCTTCCTTTATAGTTTTCTTAATTTATTTTCTTTGTATATAAATTTTGAACTAAAGTTAAATGTTTTGATTTTTTTTTTCGGTGATCACAGCTTACAACCATCAAGCTTCTTCTCTTGCTGAATGTGTTTGGCTTCGGAGCCATGCTTCTGTCAACTCTCTACCTGACCAAGGGAGCAAAGCGTCTTGCTATCATAGGATGGATTTGCCTTGTTTTCAACATCTCTGTCTTTGCTGCACCTCTCTTCATTATTGTAAGCCTTTTACGAAAATTATTACTTTGTTTACGAAATTTGGAGCAAAAATTAACACATGAGCCAATGATTAATTCAATTGTTATGACGAATACATGCAGAGTCGAGTGATTAAGACAAGGAGCGTGGAATACATGCCATTTACCTTGTCCATGTTTTTAACCATCAATGCTGTCATGTGGTTTTTCTATGGCCTTCTTCTCAGGGATTACTATGTTGCTGTAAGTTCAATGTTGTAATACTTCTACGTACGGCTACCAGCATATTCATATTCATATTTGTTTACCTTTAAACTATTGTTGCATTATTATTCATACAAAGGTGCATACGTGTCTTGCTAACTTTGTCCATTAATTCCCTTTTTGGGTAAGCCCATTTGGTTTTTCGTTTCGCTTTAAAGGTGATAATGTCGAATCAATAATAGTGCAAAATTAAATGTTTGCGTGCTCCATTAACTTGGAGTTCCCATGGATAAATCCAAGTGCAACATGGACACCCCATATTCTTAAGTACATCATTCTTTAATCAGATCAACTTTTATGTGTAGGACAATGTAATTTGATTCTTCTCTTCTTTTTTAATAAAGAGTATATACATACACACACATGATAAATTAATTAATGTTTGCATTTTGTTGATGATGCAGCTCCCAAACACACTTGGGTTTGTGTTCGGCATAATTCAGATGGGGATGTATTTGATGTACAGAAACGCCACCCCAGTGGCACTAGAAGAGCCAGTGAAGGGTCAAGAATCGAATGGCCACATCGTTGGAGCTGTGAAGATGGGAACAATAGAGCCGAACCATGCAGGTGCTGGTCTTGGTGGTGTTGGCAAAGTCTGATTTCACCATTGAGGTTATATGAAACAAGGGATATCAATGACCAAAAAAAAAAAGTTAAAAAGAGAAAATAACCCAAACTTTCAATTACTTTACTGAGTGAGGTCACATCTAGTATCACTCATATCTACAATGCAAGAATAGTACGTAGTCTTTGGTATAAGTGTTTGGTTTGATTTATGTAAAGGTGTGGTTTAAATTTGCCTGTTCCGGTAGCTGTAACTGTTGGGCACTCATGTAAGCAAAAAAAAGCTTAATTAGCTCTTTAGCCACTCTTATATTGTACCACTACGTGTAACGTAGTGTATCAGTCAAACTCATTTCCATTCTCTTTTCCCTTGTATACGTAATTAATGTTCCAGTAATGAAAATTAATTATTTTAGTAGCTCCTCGTCTCTAGCTTCACTCTTTAACATTTGCAATCTACTTGATATGTTCATCAATCAATCATTATCCTAAGTGTGTCAAATTGCTCTGGTAATTGTCATATCACGTTTAATTAAATGCTTATTTACAAGTTATTAAAGTGATGAAGAAGTGGATTCTCTTTTCTTTTCATATGTGTCATGGTAGGGGGCAGATAAGTCTCCTAAAAGTTTATTTAAAAGAAAAACATTGTATATCTTGATGACAGCATTGTTCCTAGTTAAGGACAAAAATGCCAGACATTATGCATGATTAGGATACTAATCTAATCAGGCTCTTTTCCATTCCATCTTAAAAGGAAAGTGCTTAAAATAAAGCAATTCCAATAATTAGAAATTGCAAAAGCTTGGATCAGAACGCCAAACCTCTATTCACTCTTAATTAAAATTTACTCAGGAGCGTTCTCCAAGGATAAACCTAAGATACATAGGACAAAGTCAAAACAGAAAAAAAAAAAAAAAAAAATACTCAATATAAAAATTAAAATTTAAAAAGGCCAAAAAAAACCACCCATTTTTTTTTTTTATTTATTTTTTTTT
>Ga0123342_1002471_pt1 | contig 30711 bp, 18 predicted proteins | sample Turbeawhitnodule_FD_89960 | JGI IMG/M metagenome (GOLD analysis project Ga0123342, IMG submission 89960) | Root nodule microbial communities of legume samples collected from Mexico - Turtle bean Mexico white nodule | ecosystem: Host-associated > Plants > Roots > Nodule | place: Mexico: Nepantla... | reverse complement strand
AATAAAAAAAAAAAAAAAAAAAAAAAAAAAAATATATATATATATATATATATATATATATATATATATATATATATATTACTTGCCCCATTTCAGATAGCACAAAAGCAGGGATTGAGACTCTTACAAGATCCCTAAACAGCCATCTTCATTTCTATCTTCTGGTGAGGGTCATATCCTATGAGCTTCAAATCGGCAGCCACAAAAGAATCTATATCTTTCTTCTTCGGGTTTATCTTCAAAATCTGAATTGAGGTTTAGGTAATCAACAAGGAAAAGGCAGTTTATATTAGAACATAATGGTAAATATTTGAGCACCCCTGACATCCATAAATATGATCTTATATCTAAATAAATTATTATTTTATTATAATATTATATTTTATTCTAAAAAGTAATTGCAGAGTAAATGAATATTTTAATAGCGGCGTCAAAAAGGTATTTCCCTAAATTTTTGTTGGCATCTACGTTAAGCAAATGTCTTTTTTAAACATATACACATACCGGAAAAGGTTTTGGTTGATTCTGAAGCTGTTCCTGCAAAGGTCTCACATGATTGCGGTAAACATGTGCATCCCCGATAACATGATTAAAATCACCCGGAACAAGGTCTGACAAGAACAGGATATGATATGGTTAGATCAGTCCGATATCTGATGTCAATTTTCCTTTAATATAAAAGCTGTATTTCTCTACGGTAAGATTACAACCTAAAACATCATCAGAGCCACACCCAAACTTTTTCGAAACTAAATCTTCTTTTTAAGTGCATTCTAATTTATAAGAGAATCTGATTATTGGCACCAAAAGGACTATTTTGCCCTTCCACACCAAAGTATGCTAATCATAATATAAATTATTTGTGAATCATAACCCATTAATCAGCTTAAAGAACTTTAAAATCAAATAATGACAAATCTGTATTGAACCCGTGAAAAGGAATTAAGATGCCATGTACGTCTGAGAACAAATTTAAGTCTAGCAAACTGGCATAATTTGCTTACCACAAACATGAGCAATCATGCATGTCAGGAGAGCATAAGATGCAATATTAAATGGCACCCCCAGGCCCATGTCCGCAGATCGCTGATACATTTGACACGATAATTCCCCATTTGCTACGTAAAACTGCAGGATTTTTTTTTTACAAAATTTCATGAAAAGAGAACGAGAGAAAGAGAGATAGTTATTCCAAGAGAAACCCAAATATAGCTGCAGACCTGTGCAAACATGTGGCAGGGGGGAAGTGCCATCAATTTAAGATCAGATGGATTCCAAGCTGAAAGAATGATCCGACGATCATCAGGATTCTGCTTTATCTTGTTAATAACATCTAAAAGCTGATCAAATCCTTGGCCAGAGTAGTCGGCATGCATGTCAGTATACCTGTAAAATGTAAGATGGAAAATAAAGAACTAACTAAGAAAGCCCACAAAATGCTGCCAAATGACTTGTAAAACAAAGGTACGTCCACTTACTTGGCTCCAAAGTGCCTCCACTGAAACCCATAAACAGGTCCTAAGTCACCCTCCTCCCTTTCTCTCAAACCAATGCTGTATATATATTGTAAATCCAGTTAAAAAATGCACGGAGAAGAAAAAATTTCCCTACAAAAATTAGTAGGTCATGCTTGCCTATCAAGGTATTCTCTAGATGCATTGCCATCCCAGATATGAATGCCTTTTTCTTGCAGCACCTGTCAATACAAAATAATTCCAGAATAAAATTCACTCTAGCCGTATCTAATGAACCATCGAGACATTCTTGTGAACCACTAATAAGCCCTTCACGCAACGCAGTGATTTAATGGAATTTTGGTTCAGCAGCTTTTTATACTCTAGCTATGTTTGGCAAAAATAACTAAAAATTGTTAGCAGGAAGCTATTAAGCTATATTATTGAGGAATGTATTTTGGTAAAAATATTCAATATTAATAATGCAACATCCAGGTGCTAGTCATGTCATCATGAAACCGTTTTATGATAATATTTTAACCATTGCAAATAGATTTAAAAAAAAATCAATATACACGATAATGTTAATTTTATGAACATGAGGGTTTATGATCAAAATTACAGCAACTATTTCAATAAAGAACTCTGAAAAGCTTCAACAAGCTCTTCTTGATCTCGTGAAGCATGTGACACATATGTTGTTTCCTGGTATCACGACGTTTATTCACTAATAAATCGTTGAACATAAAAGGTATTGATATTTTAGTCATCAGTGCATAGATTAATAAGGATCCAATCATATTATATTATTTTGATTCACAACAGTGTATAAGTCTATTAAAATTTTGAAAAAATAAAATAAAAATTACAGGGAATAATGAGTTGGGTAGGAGATTCCAAAGCTTCCCATGTGTCTATCCCCATTGTTTCCCAAACTAAAATAGTATCAAGGAAACCAACCTAGTTCCCCAATATTTGACTCATGCTAGCTAGCGACTTTGTCTATTGTAACATTACTAGAAAAGGGCATGTGTGTGCGTCTGCGCGGAAAAGATTGGTACAGATTATCATTACCTTGGCACTTGTTGAGCCGCTGATAAACCAAAGAAGCTCCTCAACAACCCCGCGCCAAAATACTTTCTAGGAACCAAATGAAGAAATCATGTCAACTTTTATATCATGATATACAATATATATTCTTCTTCAGTCTTCATAAACTTTAAAAGTGACAAAACAAGCAGCAATTACATCAAAATTACAAAGAATGGAAACACAAAAATAAGAAATTACTATGCAGTAGTTTATACAAATCCAAAACCCAAATTCATACATACCTTGGTTGTTAGAAGCGGAAAGTTTCTGCGCAGATTAAACCTCATCTGTGGAATTAAAGAGAACGGTGTAAGCGTGCATATAAATCATAGTAACTGCAGAACAGAGCAATCAAGATGTTACCTGGCAGCCAAATTTCGACAAGGTACCAGTCCCTGTCCTATCATCCTTAATTGTGCCTTCAGAAATAATTTCTCGAACCAACCTTAGATACTTAAACTCCTCATGTCTTTCATAAATGAAGTTTGGAAGAAAAGAAATTTTATCGACCTCAAATTTTAAAGAGTCGGAATCATTATCAGAAAATGGATCAGCATTCTGACCCAGGGAGTCTGCCGGAGAACTCCTTACACGCACATAAGTGGTGAAAGAATAGCGGAGGTTGTCTTCCACCAAAGGAAATGATGAATACCATGGCTGAAATAGAGAGGTATCAACTCGAGGCATAAAAACGTCACACTCAATGCTTGCCTCAATTTCTGTAATATGGGCAGCTTCACATCCAGGTGCATTAAGAGCCACTCTGTACATGAAAACTATCAGCTACACCGGTAAAAGAGTTTAATATGATTACAAAAGAAAGAAGCAGGAAGGTAACAAAAATATAAATATACCTGAAAATCTCACCACCTCCTGTAAGAAATACTTTCTCAATTGACAGACAGTACGGAGAAGCAGCCAACAGTTCCATAGCAGAAGAGACACTTCCACATATGACAACATTCTCTGCAGTTGCAATGTCAAAGCTACCCGAGCGAGTCAGAACAACATTAAGGCGACCAGGAAGAGGCCTGTTCTCAGGAGGGATACTCTCCCATGTTTTTCTACCCATCACAACAGCATTCTTCTTCCCCGGATCAGACGTTATAGTAGTGATCTCATCAAAAAATTTGAGATCAGTGGGTAACATCCAGGGCAATTTTCCATCCTTAGAAATGCCCATATCTCTCGTCGCAATCACTACTGCTTGGTAAGTCCTCTGTGGAAGAGGCTCTGACTTCCCATTTCCATTGCCATCGCCATTGCCATTTCCATTTCCATTTCCATTTCCATTGCCATTGGAAATCACAAAAGAATCACTTGCCATCGGAGGACTCAAAAGCCTGCCCAACAAATAAAGTGGGAATCTAAATCCAACAAAGAAATAAATCAAAACAAAACTCTTATGAAATGAAACACGTGCAGTATACAATTAACAACGACGTAATAAAAAATCCATCCACTCTCCCACCCTTTTCCATGTCTGCATAAAAAGAACTCTCTGCACTAATTCAAACACTCCAAAAATACATATTAGTATAAAAAAAATTCCAAAATCCATTCACCTACTTAAACTAGATAAATCATAAAAACAACACACCACTGTGGTCTTCCTCATCGCATCACAATAACTTAGCAACAGTAACAGAAACAGAAACACACAATGAAACCATCAAAACAAAACAATCGAGAAAAACAATAAGTTAAGAAGCAAACATAACCTCTAAAAAACTTATGCCAATACCAAACGAACATAATCTAAAATTCCATAAACAACGACTGCAACATATTCAAACTATTAAAAAAAATCTAGACATACAGAAATCGAAATTTGAACAAGGAGGTAGCGGATCTATACCGGAGAAAGCGGAACCGCAGAGTGACCTAACAATGTTGCGCGGACTATTTTCTGGTTCTGTCTGAAAAATGTAAAATCAGAAACAGAAAAAAAATAGCGAAAGAAAAGAAGCTGAAACTGAAAATCGGAGGGTGTAATACAAGGAGAAGAGGCTTCTGAAATGCAGAGGTTTATTGTTAGAGAAAACACCGAATGAGAGAGAGAGAGAGAAACAAATGGAGAGAGAAGAAAATCCAAAACCACAGTTGACGTGAAGTGCCGCCAAGAAGCGTATGCGTGCGTTTTCTGTCCAGTGTACGTTACCGTATAATGGATTTTTATACCATTTATTTTTTACACTTTTCCACAAATACCCTTCCACCAAACCCCTTAAGCATTTATTTCACATAACAATAAAATAAATATTTATTTATATTGTAATAAACAAACATTTTAATAATAAATTGTATCAAAATTAAAAAATGTAACTGATATATACATTTTTTTTTCTAAATTTCCGATACACACAAACCTTGAAATTAAAATCAAGCAATATTTTTAAAAAAGAAAAAAATTTAAATTAAATGAACAATTGTGATATGAAGATGAGGTTGAAACTAACTGTAACGGTAGTTTATTAAAACACATTAATTTTAAAATTAAAATGAAACAGTATTTTAAAAAAATCATTAATTGTAAGGATCAATAATGATAATAGGACAAGGCATGTGCATTAATGAGAATGATAACATTTCCAAAATAAAAAATACTTTCCTTAATAAAAACCTCCTAATTCTTTTTTTTTCTCTCGAATATTAGTTCATATAAGTGTTACAATTGGAGATAGTCATTTTTTTTTATTTTTGCAATAGAATTTACGTTTGCATTATGAAAAATGAATATTTAAATTATATACTTATTTTTAATGAAAAATAAATACTTTTTAAAATATGTAAATTATATTCATTTTTATAATTGATACATATTTTTACATATAGACTACACCTTAGATTTATTACAGATAATTTATAAATGATAATTTGAAAGGATAAAAAATTATATATATATTAAGTAGTGGCACTTTTTTAATAAAATTTTAAAGTATAATTATTGAATTAGATTTTATATCTTAACAAATTATTAAATCTTATTAAATAATTTCTATACGCAGAACAATTTTATTCTAGATTATATAGAACTTATAATCTTGTTTAATCAACTCAATCAAGGTAGATCTTTATATATATTAAAGAAAACATTTAGTATTAAATGGTTTACTATATTAAAATTTATAGAAATTATTTAATAAAAAATTAATAAATTGATATGATATTTATTAAATGAATTTTATACATATGGAAGATTAATCAAACAAATCATTTAGTATTAAAAAATTAGAAAAAATATTTAATAAATTAATTTGATTTATTAAATGTATTTGAAAGAATGCATTAATTAATGTTGAGTATTCATTCATTCTCTGAATAAACTCATATGAGATTAATTTATCTTTACTAATTATTTTTTTTACTAAAACTTTAATAATGATTTTGTTGCTACTAGGAAGATGAAACCTAGAGAACTTTCTCTGGGCAGGCTGCTGGGGCTTTGCTGTGATCTTTCCGGTCGTCACACTACTCATTCAGCTCTCAATCTCGGGTGAATGCCAAATGAGAGAGGTACCTGCAGAAGTCAGTCAGTAAAGATGGTGTTTGGCACTCGGGTATGTGTACAGTGATAATAACGTACCTTATTCATTGAAATATGTGTTATTTATATTATTTTAATGGACTTACCTTATTGGTTTGATTAGTGGAATGGATCACACTTATGGTTGCATTACCTAATTCTTAATGGTAATTTAGCTTCACTGACTTTGATTTGAACGTTAATGGTTATATGTGTCAGTCGGTCAGGCTGTCCGTGAAAGTCTCGATCCACTCGGTCTTGTCCCATACCAGTACAAATTTTAAATATATAATTTTTTTGGAATTCATAATAATCATATTCAACCAAATTTATGTGTTTTTTTTTATTAAAGCATCTACATCAAAGGAAGATAAACATTAATTGGAATCCAAGAATACTAGTTAAAATTAAAAATGATTTTATTTTTTAAAAGCATAAAATTTCATTGTTTTATAATTGTACTTGATTTCTTATTAATTCAATAGAAACATATGATTTATTGACCAGTAACTTATGTACAGAAATATATAATCAAGGTTCATCAATCATAGACTAGTGGTAGTGAAAAAAAACCATACAAAAGTTTTATTGAAAGATAGTTTAATGATAATTTTGATCTGTATATTTCATAAAAATGTAATTTTTTTATTTTTTTTTCATTTTGCAAAAATTCATTTCCTTGATTTTTAATTTCTGTAGTTTTGTTTTCAATTTTTACATAATTTTAACATTTTAAATGTATATAATTAGTTTAAATTTAAATTTAATTATCCATCCATAATAATGTTGTTTTGGATATCACACACTGACGTATTATTATATATTCGTAATTTTTTTACAATCTTGAAAAGGATAGCAATTATAAAAACCCCTTACCATATTTAATTTAATAGCGATTTAATGTATTTTAAAACTAAGAGTTAAGAATAATTAAGAATCAAGATCTGAATAGAAATTCTAAAATAATTAAATTTAAAACCTAATTATACTTTTTTTTAAAATACGTTATCAAAATTACAATTAAGAAAAACAAATCAATCTAACAGTAAAAATTAATTTGGTAATAATAGGGAGGTTGAGAGGGTATTTTTGGAATTCAATTGTAGGGATAATTAAAAATGCAGGTACGTAATATTAATGCAACAAGTAAAAGCAAATGCGGGCCCCACAGTGTTCAAGGGCGGGAAATTCGTATACACCCAATGATATTGTGACACTTGTCAAATTTGCATCGTATTTTCCGTTATTGATCTTGGTCGTCCACGTGGCAATAACATGGTACATCTAGCTAATTAATTGTAATTAATAATGTAGGTACTAACTAAATTAGATTATCCAAACACTTATATTTCATTTTTATTTCAGATAATTTTTTGCTGGTGGAATCTTGACCGTCCATTTATCTACTAAAAACAAATGTAATTTTCAATTGATTTCCATTTCATTTGAAACTTTCCTAATGTAAGGCAAATGTGTCAAATTTTGGAACAGTTATATGAAAGTTATGTTTGTTGGCATAAATGAGTTTAATTAATTTATATTAAATTAAAAAACTATTTTAATCCAGTATATTGCAATTTCAGAATCTGTATTGAGTTATTTATTTATTTACTATCAATTTTTAAACTGAATATAATATATTAAACAAAAATCATAATCAATGTATTTTAAAAATATAGTGAAAAAGCAACATAAAAATCGTTCAAATTCGTACGTGTATGGTAAACTAATGAAACTTGTAATGAACTAGGACAATGTACAAATAACAAATAATAATAAGGAGAAATTTATATAGTTTTTTATTTTTTTTTAAAAAATTCACTTCAATATCTTATTCTGACATTTAAATGTAAATTTTACAGTATTATATACCTCGATAAAATCTATATTTTATTAAAACTAATACGTAGAGATTTGTATTTTGATTGAAATTTGTTTCAATATCCTAAAACATTTTACATCTTTTAGGTGTTAAAGTTAGTTACTATTTATATACATTTTTAATTAATTAAAATACCTTTTTAAAGATAAGAATATGATAAAAAAAATGATTGATTTTAGTTGACAAAAAAAATTAATATTTATTTATAAATTATTTTGTATATCACAGAAGAAAAAATTTCAATGATGTAACAATAATTGATATGGAAGGTTGTCCTTAAAAGCAAGAAAATATAAACCAAAATTCTCTTTATGAACACATTGTTTATGGTACACTTTCAAATGGTCAGGTTTCAGGCTTCACTTTCACTAGTTAATAAAATTATCCTCATTCTTCGGAAAACCCAAAGTGTAAAAAGTAAAAAAAAAAATATATCTAAACCGACTTAAGACAAATATTTTGATTTGAGAAAAAAAAAAAAAAGTTATTGACTGACACTAAGTTCAAATTATCTATCATGGTTTGTGTTATAATATAAAATTTAGTGAGATAAGATACTACAAGAAAAAAATGATGTATTTTTTTTAATTATTATTTATTGTTATATTAATATTAAAAATAAATTGTAGTGGGTGGAATATATTATAATTATATTTTTAATATTACGTATATAATTATTATAATTAATATTATTTATATTATGAAAAATTTTAAAATTATTAAGATTATCTATATTTTTAATATTGTTAATAAAAATATTTATATTAATAATTAATATTAATATTAAATTTACTTTTTGATATAGATTCGTAGATAAAATTTGTAAATAATGTGAAATTTATTTATGGACAGATATTTGTGAGCGAGTAATAATTTGTAAGTAAAACTGAATTTATTTACAAATTTATATATGTGAATAATATTTCGTAGATAATATTAAATTTATTTATAAATATAGACATGTAAGTAATATCCATAGGTAACATTAAATTTATTTAAAAATTTATATCCATAAGTAATATATATAAGTAATGCTGAATTTATCAACGAATTTAAATTTGTCCGTGAATCTCATTATCTGATTATTTGTATAGTGATATATAAATAGAGTTAATCATTACATCTAATGATATATTGTTATTTTTAAATTTAAAAGTTCAGTTATTATTATTATTATTATTTATGCAAATGGCTTCTCATATTCTTACTATGATGCTTAGAATCACGATAACTCTTGTTAGTGTTAGTATTTATCTAGTAATCTTTTAGTTTAAAGGTGTTAACCCATCTAAAATATGAAAAGTACCCAGAGATAATTTGATTTAGTTATAGATTTTCAAGAATTCTCACAATAAACAAACAAAAATTTATGGGATTCTTGTTTTAGTTCTATTACTATTTAGTATCCATTTATACATTAATTCATGCCCATTTACATATAAAAGCAGAATACAAGTTTGGTGGTTTATCTTAGCATGAAAAGAAGGTAAAGTTATTAAATCTTAAATATTGAAGTGAAAGAATAAATTACGTGGGAAAGAGGACTTGTACAAAAATAGACATGGAAGCATTTCCTTCTATCAACCAGCCTATTGGTAGATGAAAGCAGTTGGGAAAAATGACCCTAACTCTTTGTCTTTTTTCACTCTTTTTCATGTGAGACCAATAAGCCTTAATAGTTTGAAGAAAACTCTTATCTTAGCATTTTATATTTATATGAACTTCCAAGAACTATAGTTATGCACTTTTTCTACTAATCTATATATACTTTGACCTCAAATAGGGAAAGTTGAATGAACGTTTCAACTAACAAAAGTGCAAAGTCAACCAACTACAAGACTAATCATCATAGACCTGCTATAGCTCATACACTTTAATCTTGCTTTTCTTAATTGCTGAAGAATATTTCTTCTGTATTCACGTAAAATTTCAGTTTTCATTTAAGATAAGAAGTTTTCATTTCAGTTTTCACGTGTTCGGCTTCTCAATTCAAACATTTAAGTGTATTAGGGTTTAGGGTTTAGGGTTTAGAGATAGACTAATTTGAAATATATCTATTTCGGCGTAAGGTAAGTAACGAGTTCAATGGTTTGTCATTAGGTTGGTCGAGACGTTTGGTCGTCCATATTAAGGGGATGACTAAAAGCAAAACCACATGGTGAATAATTGAAGTATTTAAAGGTATATATATTTTCGATGTAAATAAAAAATGTTAGGAGTAATGTTGCATTATACTAAAAAACTAAAGGTGCACAATAGCAAAATATTCTTGTTGTTGATATTATATTATTGTTGAAATTATATTCTTGTTGACGAAAATTGTTAAAGAAACGTTTATAAATAGGGTTTGAGACAAAGCGTCCTCATTCGTTATAAAGAGTCGAAGTGTGATCAACAGGTAGAATTTCATTCATCACAAAGCGTCATCATCTCGATTCAATACACCAAGCAAAGTCATTTTAACAGCTCAGTATCAAGTCCGATAGAAATCAATCGACGAGAACAACTCTTATGTTAGGCATAACTTGATATCTGATACTTTAAGTGATAACAATTATATGTCATCGTGTGAAAAAAAATATTATTAAAAAAAATAAAATATATGATAAGATAGGAAACTTCTTTTCAATTGCTTTCTTTCATTTTAAGTTTTTCCGAATTTCATGCAGGGAGAAGCTACATTATCAGCACAGTGCAAAGCAGAAAAAAAAAACCATGGTTACATCTAATGATAGGATGAAAATGGATGTGTCAGTAATTGAGAAAATGATTTATCATCTATGAAATATGATATAATTAAACTGTTCTAAATATCAAAAGATGAAAGGTAAGAAAGTTCAATCTTTAGTCCAATAATTAAACTGTTAGGATATCATATTCAATAGACATAAACCAATTATAAGAACCAAAAGTTAATTCAATATACTGCTTTTTTACATAATAATGTACAACTTTAAAATAAAAATTCTATATAAAGCTATGTATAATTAACTAGGTAAAACATTAGAAATATAATCCTTTCGTTGAAATAAATTAATAATATTTTTAAACATATAGAAATCTTTCCATTTTTAAACTTTTACTTCGCATTTAGATAGATATTTCATTATTTATAACAGATTCAAATAGATTGAATTTTAATTAATTTTGTTTTATTTTTAATTTTTTTTTTATATAAAGGCAATTCAAATTTATATATTTTTTTTATAAAGTATTTCAAGTATTATCAAAACAAAAAATATTTAAATATTAAATAATTGTTGATAATATTAATATTAATATTGATAATATATAGTTAACATTATTTTATTGTCAAAGTTTGCCAATATTTTTCAATTTATATTAACAAAACTTTTATCAATTGACATCACCCAAAATTATTTTCAATTAATATAATTCACAATTATTTAGACTAATATGGGTCGGAATTAATTTTTAGAACGTGAAGATCTTGTTGACTTGCTAAAAAATAAAACTTCCCCAATTAACATTGATATAAAACAATTATAGTTAATATTTGTTGAAAATATCAGAAAAAAAACTAACAAAAAAAAAACATTAATCTTACTAATAAAAAAAATCACTAGAGACGTTGATAACCGTTATAAACAAGGTTGAGATAGTGACACAAACAAAATAAAAATATATATAAAGTATAATTTGAATTTTTCTAATTAAGTAATTGAGTTACTCATAAAACTTAGAATTTTAATTTGTTTCAAAATTATTGATTAGATAACATATTTTTATAGTAGACCATTCAAATATTTTTATAAAAATAAACTATTCTCTTAAAATTTTCATCCAAAACACACTATTAAATTATTAATAAAATAGCCATCTTGGTCACCGGTAGATTAACAAGTTTTTTAGGTTTGAAAGTACAAAACTCTTCCTAATGTTACAAAAATAATTAGAGAAGTGATATATTGACCACTTGTATCAATAGGATGACAATGCGGAACAGACTATGCGGACCGATCCGTTAGTAAAAAGCGCAAGACGGACTCAGTAATTCATCAACTGATCCACTTAAGTTGTATTTTATCTTAATTGATGTTGGCTTATGTTTGAAATGGAAGAAGGTTGATGTTTTATATAAGTATCCATAAGTTCAATTTTTTAATTAATTTATATTTAATTTTTTTATAATTATTGAATTTCTTTATATATATATTTTTTATAATTAGTTTGCATTCATTAAGCGGAATCCATATTGTCATATCTACAACCCTAATTATTTTTCTAAAGTTTTAGTTTTTGCATGAAAAGATAAAAATACTATTTTTTTTTCAAATTATCAATCACATATTATATATAAAAATAGGTTTTCAATGTATCATTAATGAGAAAATTATTAGTTCTGGTTAACCAGATTTACATGTAAGTGACAAGTTAATCAAAGTGTAACTAGAATAAGTTATAGAAAATCACAGTTAAAAGATATTAAATACTATAAATAAAAAGAATAAACATATATGTTAAAGAAAACCTAGAATAGCAGTAAAGAAGATAGAAAGTATATGAATGAATTGGTTGGGTTGCGTATTATGAAAGAATGGAGTTGCATGCATTTCGCCAACACCATCTCCATCTGTATTCCTTCTAGTAGCAACACAAGCTCAAAAGAAACATGTCATAATATAAGTAACAAAACAAAAAACGGCAAACTCTAAAAATGAGTTGTCTTCCCTTTTTGGCTCTTCTATATATCTGTCAGATTTTTATTCGGATCATAAATTTACATTTTTTTTTGCTTTTGCAACGCCTATATTCCTGCAAACCAAAGGTATTTCTCCTACTATTCCTTCTCATTCAACTCCATTGTCTCCCTGATGTTGATTCATCAACTTTCCAAGCCCCCATAGGCCATATACCTTCTTCAACTGCACTTTATATATCATTATATATATCTATATCTCATTGTAAGAGTATCTTTATTCTTTTGGCTTTTTTGTTTTTTTCCAATGCTTTCTGAATATATTTGAAAAAGGGTTGATATTGGTGTGTGTAAGAAATGGTTTTTCAGCTTCTAACATGCTTGATCTTATTTGATGGCTTAAGCTAAGGAGTAGGCACGTTGAATATTGTTAATTCTCTTCTACCTTACGTCGATAATCAATCATGTGTGACATTATAGCTATGCCGTCCATGCCTATTACAGATCGACCTGCTAAAGGTGGTAAATCTATGCTATTGCAATTTCATTCCCTTTGCATTCTTGCTTGTTTACTTGTATATATATGTTATGCATGTGCTGTGAAATAAATTTTTGCATGTTGTTCAATGTATGAAGATGAGCAGAATGAAATCAAATGATTATATATCTGACAGGCATTTACTATTTAGAATGCTCTTATTATTATAAAGCTTATTGATCAATTAGAGAAATCATTGATAGAAATGGAGATGATTTAGTTCTGTGATTGCCTTTGTAATTAATTATATCTGAACCTGTGATCAATGCAAGAATTATTGAGGTATGAGAGAGACATTTTTCTTACAAGGGTAGAGTGATTGTAATGTGTGGTTGATAAGAAAAAGAAAGAAGCTAAAATTCAAAGTTAATGTTGTAGTATTATTGGAAGAAGGTATTCTTTGTTGTTAATGAAGATCTGTAGTTTATTTCTGTTCAAACTTCTGATAGCAATTTTGCGAAAACAGGTGTTGAGATGGAATATTTAGAGGATGATAAGAAGACAAAGCTTGGCTCTTTAAAGAAGGTAGCAATCAGTGCATCTTCAAAGTTCAAGCATTCCTTGCAAAAGAAGGGGAGGAGGCATAGCAGGGTTATGTCTATTGCTATTGAGGATGAAGTTGATGCAGAAGAGTTACAATCCGTTGATGCTTTTCGCCAAACACTCATCTTGGAAGAGCTATTACCCTCAAAACATGATGATCATCATATGATGTTAAGGTTATGACTTAGTTTCTTGTTCCTTTTTTGATATACTAATAGCTGTAGTATGAGTTGTATCATTTAATGCCTTATAAATGGAAACCCAGGTTCTTGAGAGCAAGAAAATATGACATTGAGAAAACAAAACAAATGTGGGCAGATATGCTTCAGTGGAGGAGGGAGTTTGGTGCTGACACAATTATGGAGGTAACTTCCTGTGGATAAAGAAAAAAACAATGTTCATAAATATACTTTTTTCTGTGGTAGTTTAACCGAAATTTCTTCTGTTTTCTTATTAAGGATTTTGAGTTCAAGGAGTTGCAAGAAGTTCGAAAATACTACCCACAAGGGAATCACGGAGTTGATAAACAAGGGCTACCTATTTACATAGAAAGGTTGGGCCAGGTTGACTCTAACAAGCTGTTGCAGGTCACAACTTTGGATCGCTATCTTAAGTACCATGTGAGAGAATTTGAGAGGACATTCCTTGTTAAGTTCCCTGCTTGTTCCATCGCAGCCAAGAAACACATTGACCAAAGCACAACAATCTTGGATGTGCAAGGAGTGGTATGTGTGAAAATATGCAGCATGTGTAGTTTTTACTTTTTATTCTATGTACAAATAAGCCAGAAAGAGTAAAAGTTCACCATAGCACCTTCATTAAATGTTAGCATGCATAACTATATGTAAAAGAAGTTTCACACCAGTGCTGACTAGTATGTTTTTGTTCAGGGTCTCAAAAGTATGAACAAAGCTGCAAGGGATCTCATCCAGCGTCTTCAGAAGATTGATGGAGACAACTACCCAGAGGTACTACTTCAGGTTCCTAACTAAAATGTCATCTTCTGAATTTAACCTCACTGAACTTTTCTTTTCAGACCTTAAATCGTATGTTCATCATTAATGCTGGTTCAGGATTTAGGCTGTTGTGGAACACTGTCAAGTCATTCCTTGATCCTAAGACCACGGCCAAAATCCATGTAAGCAATTTTTATACACTTTTCACCATCAAGCAATGTTGGTTGGAGTTAAGTACAAGCATTCAACAGATTACTGCTTTATCTGCCAGGTCCTAGGTAACAAATACCAGAGCAAGTTGCTTGAAATCATTGATGCCAGGTAAATGTTTTTCTCAATTCTCGTTGAAGTATTTTTATCTCATTCTCATCTGAATTGAAATTTACCACATTAAGGACATACTGAGAGACAGTTTAGATTGAGTAAAGAGTAATAACGATCTCTGATCATGTTGATTAATGGGGATGTTCTTTTAACATGTTGGTGTATTGAATAACAACATTACTATTTAAGGCTATACATAACACATTTTCTTATATTACTTACCAGTGAACTTCCAGAGTTCTTGGGTGGTACTTGTACCTGTCGAGACAAAGGTGGTTGTTTGCTTTCAGACAAAGGACCATGGAATGACCCAGAAATCTTGAAGGTAGTAAGATCAAAGTCTTTTTTTCTGCTGTGTAATTAGGAAAAGATAGTAATAAAGTGATGTTTTCTTTGGATGCATTAGATGGTTCAAAATGGCGAAGGAAAATGCAAGAGAAAAACTTTATCCGGGATTGAAGTGAAAACCATCATTGAGGAGGATACAGCATGTCAAAAGGTGGTCAGTTGCCTACTTCACAATTTCAAATTCAGTTTTGCTCTGAAACTTTCTTGCCATCATCTGTTTGCCAGAAAATCTGATGACTTGAATTTTTTCATATAATGTTAGGAATACGATTCTTTAAACAAAGAATCTGCAGCCGTGGAGCATCCCAGTACTAGTCCAAAAGTAAGTTTCTTAGGTTTTCGATCATTTCATGTTTCCATTCTATATGTATTTATCTATAAACTCTAGCCTATGTATCTTTATAACATTCAGTAATTTTCATGGTGGGGAACAATAACTTTTTGCATGAATTACAAATCAAATGATTGAAGAAAACATAACTGCAAAGTTGACCTTCTCTTTGGGTACTCCCCTTATATTGGCAGGTGACCTTTGCCCCAGTGAATACATCATGGGAAAAAACAGAACAAAATGATGAGTTAGGCCTTTCTAAAGATTGTTCGCCTAGCAACAACAGTTCTAAGGGGTTTAGAATCCCTTTTACTGGTGGAATCATGTCCATTATTATGGGAGTGATAGCAATGATCCGAATGGCGAAGAACATGCCAAGGAAAATCACTGGAGCTGAGTTGTTTGGTAACACAGCATATTGTAGTAGCAACGAGATGAAAACACCTGACATTTCCATGGATGATCAAATGCCCATGATGAAGCGCATCGTTGAACTAGAAGAGAAGGTGAATGAGCTCTCTAAGAAACCTGTCATGCCACCTGAGATGGAAGAATTGCTGAATAAAACCCTTAACAGAGTCAGCACGCTCGAGCAAGAGTTGGTTATTACCAAAAAAGTACTGTTGCTTTTCCTTCTTACTACAACATCATCATCATTTGAGAAATATATTGATATATGATAACAAAGAATCTTATATTTCTGTAACTCTTTTTTCTGTTTGCTGTAGTCACTTGATGATGCCTTTACCCGACAAGTAGAGCTTCAAACTCAAATTGACAAAAAGAAAAAGAAGAAGTTCGTAAGTTATATGAAGCTTGATTTTGATATATTATAACTTTCAAAGTTCGTAAGGTATTATTATATTACTTGTGCATAGTGCTTTCCCTTACACAAGACTTTGGGTTCGTGATTGCAGTTCCGCTGGTAAAGTGTTGGGCATCCATTGCTGTCTGACCTGAATCAAATCAAATATTTAACATTAGCAAGAGTTGTATATTATTGGAGGCGTTCCTTTTTTCAGCCCCATCGGATCCTACTACATTCACCTCTGTATAATTTCTCCTCTCTTTGAATGAAATCTTCTGTATATATACAGTGCAACCTCCCTGGAAATTTTGTGTCCATATGAATCTATATAGCTATGTAAATAAGATTAGGTGTTAAAATAACAAGGAAAGTCAAGTTCCGTAAAATGATTTATACCCCGTCAATTTATTCCTCGTAATCTACAATTTTGAAAAAAGATATTTCAAAGTAATTAGTTTTTTTCGTAAAGACAAGATTGTTAAATTTTGATATTATTATTATTATCACTACATTCAAAATCTACTTACACTAACTAGTTGAACCAGATGACAGACGTTTCCGTCAGCATAATCCCCTCTGTTCCTGTTATCCTAGATTCGTCCCTGTGATGAAGTGAACTTCGTTCCAACCTTCTGAGACACTGCACTTACTACTTGATTGACAAAGGGATCTTCACTTCAACCATCAACCACAGCAAAAGGGTTAGGCCAAACAATCCACATATTTACTGTATTGTACTGTGTACACAAGCCCTTACCATCATAACCTTTTAATTTGAGAAATAAAATTATCAATGTTCGCGTGCCTTATTTATACGGATTTAGCCCCGAAATATGCCCGTTTCCTTAATGCATTAACTATAAATGTTGAGGGATTATTTATTTTTTAGTTTTTTTTCCCACTTGATATCCCCCAAAATCGATTAATATTCAATGCAAGTTATGAGATAAGAAGAACAAACGCTTCTCCAGCCAACAAAAGACAATCACACCAAATAAAACAAAGGCTGCCAGAGCAAAAACAAAGCTTGTGTTTAATCCGGCAAAAGCTATTAGCTATACACGAGTTTGAAACAATTCTCGAATGTACTCATTAAACAGAAAATCAATGTTCAGGGTTCAGAATAATGTGCAAGGTGTCAGCACTACGAACACCGTAATTCGAAAACACCTCTCCCAGAGTCCCTTTATCAGCCAGCCAAAACTCACCAGCAAAACTTCTTCTGATAAACAACAATATATAAATATCAGAAATTTGCATAACATCCATAAAACTGTATTAAAAATATAGAAGAAACCAACTTACCCGCAACTTAGCTTCTTCTTGACTATCAATGTAAGCGAGCAGCTCTTCTTGCCTCATTAATGCTTCATACAGAGCCTATCGAACAATCCAGAAAGTACAAATGTAACAGTATTCTTCAGGTAAGGAAACAGTACGAAACTAAGTACTCATCTTCACGGTCAAATATGAAATTTACACCCGAACATAAACAGGAGAGAAAAATAGATGTATGCATAAAGAGAACATAAGCACAACTTCAATAACCAATTTGCCTAATTCACCATGAAATGAAACTGTAAAGAAATTAACATCTAAAATAATCAAACTGTTATAACACAAATACACCCGTTTACCAAACAGCACATGACATATAGATTTGATTGGCTAAGAGGTGATATAGGAAAGTTAAATAAAATATTGATTTTTCTCTTTCTCTGGTTTAATCCTTTAACTTACAATAACTATCATACCTCAGTTCCACATAGACAGACAAAATTGGTTAGAATTTTAATATAAACAGACACGAAAGATTATTCATTAAGGACGTGCTCATTATTATATTCGTATAGCAGCCAGCTAACAGAAAAGGTAGGATTTTAATTTTGCATTTAAAGATAACAAATAAAATAAGACATGGAAACACCTCAACGTAATTATCATGACTGCAGTTTTTCAAAGAATTATGGAAAAGCAAAAGTATAGCATCCTACCTTTTTAGTTGCAATTAGCTCTGCTTCCAAAGCATCCACCCGACATACAGCAGCATTTAGCAATTCCACTTTCTCATAAGGCATCTCAGATGGTTTAGATTGGAGTGTGTCAACCTTCTCTTCAAGCTCGCCTAACCTTTTCATCATTGAGGAAAGGAGTTTTGCCTCTGTATGTGCTGGAGTTGGTGAAGGAGGATGATTGTCTTCGGTTGTTGTATTAAGGGGTGTCTCTGACGTGCACTGATCCTCATTAGATGATGAGGCAGGAAGTTTCTTGGTCACACGGTATGCAACTGAATGGAAGAGAGTAAGCAGCGTCATAAAGAAAGCAGTTAGAGCCACCACCATCCGAGCTTGAATCCCTTCGGGAGTTTTTGGAGGGTTAGGGAGGGAAGGTGTTCCTGTAATACAAAATTAAATTTAACAATGCTGAAGAAAATTAAATTAAATAATTCAAAATCAAGAAAACGAGAAAAGAACTAGCTCTTCCTAAATCTTAAAGCCAGGACTTCTGCAAGTGCTTATAATCCCAAATAAATCTCACCCTGACAACATATACCAGGTCAGGGATCAACTGTTCCAACAATACCTTAAACTATCAGGTGTAGATCCCGGTTTCTCTCTAACTTACTAGAAATTATACAACACGCCAGATATAAAACACCATTTTCATAAATTGAAGTTCACTAACATGTTTATCAACTTGTTGAAAAAATTAAAAAGTCAAAAAATGGGGGCATTACATAAAAATAAGGGGGTGGATTACTAACAAGAGTATAAGCGTTAAAAGAAAATCAAGTCATGTCTTCAATAGCCTATCAAAAAATATAAGTTAATTTCAATCAAACATTGATTAATCAAAATTCATTATTTAATTGGGTATAATCTTTTATATAATGACACAATATAAGGCCAAAACTCATGACATTGATGCATTTACAGCCATCAAATGTCCTGCCAAGGTTAAAGCACAAATAGTGTCGCTATGCTGATAACGAAACAAGTTTTTAATGAGATTTAGTACAGAATGCAGATACAAATTTTTAAACATCGGGGTAATTTTTTAAGCATCGTTATTGTTTTTGGTGAATAAGCACCATGAGAAGTTCATACAACAGGTAAATATAGTAACAATATGATAGAGTTGTTTAACCTTTTGAAGTTTGAGCCCTCAGTGATGCTTGTTTCTTCCAGCCAGCATCAACAGCTTTGTCCACCATCGGAACATATTCATCATACCCAGCCAAGATACTACCACCAACATAGCTTGACTTTCCAACAACCTTAGCCTAACAAAGAACACAAAATATAAATAACTTCTGTGTTTGGAATAGACCAGGGAAAATCCTAAGAACAAGTTCCTTGAGAAGCATTATATTTTGATCATCCTCATTAATCTTTAATTGTAGTGAATATCTTGTATATAAATACAATTAATGAAATATATGTTAAATTAAAAAGTAATAGGAGTAAGAATGATCAAAGAAAAATTTGCAGCCAGTAAAGTTATTAAGTGCAGAGGCAGCGGACAAAAAAACTATAATCAATTGAAACTTCTGCCAATTTAATGAAAACTGAGTAAACAGATCCGAAGATCAACACTTACTTCCTCACGAACAGGTGTCAACCTCAAGTGAGAGTAGCTCTTCATCGCTTTGGGAGAAGCAATATCTTCAGCTTCAGACCCTGATTCAGCTGTGGATGTGTCACTTCCTTTTACCTGCAAGAAAGAATTCACACATTCCATAAGGTTTCTAAATGAAAAGGGGCCTGAAGAGATACAAAGGAATCAATTCAGACTCCACCAGGTTCGAGCAATAATAAACCATACAACATATTACCATTGGGTATTGTGGGCTGGCATATGCAATAACCTTTCCTTCACTGTTTAGAACTTTTACCACAGGCCTTGCTCTTCGTGCTTCGCCACTAAGAATCATCTGCAAATTTCCCCGTGCAATTAACAGTTAGCATGTGGCAAGATTCATATCATATAGCGCGTGTTGAGCATTTTAGAAAGAAACATCAGTCTACCTTCAAAATTTCAGGGTTTTTCCAGGGTCCTTTATCAGATCTGAGGCAACCACCCTGATCTGCACATGTACAGGTACCTCCCAGAAATTCCGGCAACTCACTTCATCAAGTGCACACAAATATTAGGCGTTTTAAGGATGGTGTAAAATGATAGTGATGGTTAAAGCATATAAATTAAAATTTTCTAACACTTGGATAGTGAGAAATAGGCCTATTGAGTACCTGGCATCGATTACTTCAAGCAATTTGCTTTGATACTTATTTCCAAGAACCTGAGTAATATTTCCAAACAGGCACCAAGAAATATCAGCAGTCATAAACCAACAAAAAAGGAGACTTATGCAACTAGAATATGTAAAAATTTTAACATACATGGATCTTTGAAGTTGTTTTGGGATCAAGGAAAGACTTGACGGTGTTCCACAGTAACCTAAATCCAGGGCCGGCATTTATGATAAACATTTGACAAAGAGTCTGTATCATTAATAAGAAAAAACAAATCAATCATCACCAACCATTGACACCTTAGTAAAGGTTATTCTTTAAATTATCCCACAACGGATGAAATCAAAACAGGAACGTAACGTAACAAGGGATTACTCAGAAACTGATATCACTCACCTCAGGGTAATTGTCACCATCAATCTTTTGTAACCGCATAATGAGTTCCCGAGCAGACTTTGTAAAGTTCTTGAGGCCCTAAAAGTTGAAACTACACCATAAATTTTCCGAATGTCACAGGAACACACAGACACATACAATGAGGAACAATTAACAGCAACATACCACGCCCTGAACATCTAATATCGTGGTGCTTGAATCTATGTGCCTTTTGGCGGCAATTGTGCAAGCAGGAAATTTTATCTTAAAAGCTTTCTCAAATTCCCGTACATGGTATCTCACATATCTATCCATGGTCGTAACCTGCATAAGTTTGTTCGGATCCACTTTCCCAAGTCTCTCAATGTAAACAGGCCTTCCCTCCCTATCGACACCGTGATGGCCATGCGGATAATACTTCATAACTTCATTTAATTCTACGAACTCAAAATCCTAACCCAAACACAAAACGTTAAGCAAATATTGTCCAGAGTATGGAGCAATCCACAACAAACAAATCCAACCACCACAGAGGCTAATCTTGAACCCTACAGTAACCAGCAAATATTATCCGAATCCAATATGCACTTACCTCTATAATAGTGTCAGCACCAAACTCCTTTCTCCATTGTAGCATATCAGCCCACATATGCTTTGCCCTTTCAATATCAAACTTCCTCGCTTTCAGGAACCTGCAAAAATGTATAAAAAAAATCAAACAAAAAATAACAATCGAGTTTGTTTATTCAACACTTAATATTTATCTGATTAAGCCACACCTTAACATAACGTGGTAGTCATCGTGTTTTCCAGGGAGCAATTCGTCGATGATCAAGGATTGGCGAAATGCATCAACGGTCTGCTGCTCCTCGAAATTCCGAACATCCTCAATGGAAACAGAGCTGACACGGCCATCGCTCTTCCTTCTGCTGCTCTTCTTCTTCAGCGTGTGCTTGAACTTGGACGACGCATTCAGCGCCTTCTTCTTGAGAGATCCGATTCTGGTCCTCCGTTCGTCCTCGGAGTTCTCAAAATCAGATCTCCGCTCCTTCTTCTCATCGCTCCCGGAGAAACCTTCGAAACCTGCAAGGCAGAGCCAACACGAAACGTTTCATCAGCAAAAAAAGAAAACCTAACACCCTAAGAAAACAGAGAGAGAAAGAGAAGTTACATGGTCTGGCGAAACGGTCGAGAGGGCCGGACATTGTAGTGTGAAGAGTGAATGTGAGAGCTAAGTCACATTCAGCATTAAGCAAACCCTAAGATTATAGAGAAAGAAGAAGAAGAATGGCGCGAGTGTAGAGAGTGGAGTCGCGCGCGTGGAGCTGGAATAAGAAGAGAATGTTCGGGAATCACGAGGAGGAGGAAGAGGAGGAGGAAGAAGGAAGGAATGGATGTTTCACTCAGACACTGCTCTCTCTCTGTCCCTCTGCGACACTGTGCGTACAGTGAGTTTTACTTTTCCAGTTTCTCACCCTATAGATGGAATATTTTATTTTGTTTTTTTAGGTACGGTGACTGGAGTAGCCGGTGAAAGTCGGGACAGCTAGAAGGGACTGACACGTGGCGGTGGAAAGAAAATTTGTAATTGACAAGGGTCCAGTGATTTGGTGAGCAAGCAGGCCTAATCACTGGTGGCTACTGCCTACCCTATTGCTCTTGACCACTGACCAAAAAATAACAAAATTCTTCTCTTCCTTATTTATTACCAATCATCCAATTAAACTTTTTATTAAAGTCATTATCAATATTTAATATTTCCACTAAATAATAACTTTTTTTTTTCTTTAACCACATCTAATCACTCAGACCAATATCTAGGACTCTGTTTTTATTCAATTATTATAATATTTTTAACGTAAGTTTGGTATCTAGGATCATAGAGGGACAATAATAAGAACAATTGGCATGCCAAGAAAATGGGGTGTTTTAATAAAATAATAAATAATTAAGAAAAGCTTAGATCACGATCTTATTATAAAATAAATTAAACGGAAAAGCTGAATTATCGCCGAAAAGAAGGTTGTAGGGCAAAATCCGTATGAAACCTCCGTAACGGGACCCGCCACGAAAATTGTTGGTCGTTGTTGCATTGCTATTATAGTTGCAGAAGATGATGTTGACTATCTTTTGGGGTGAGAGCAACTGTTGCACTGCGATCTCTTTCTTCTTTTCTTTTCTCCTTTTTGAACTCCGTTACTCTTTTTAATTTTTTATTTCTCATTTTAGAAATTCATTTATCTATATTAAATTTTCTTATTATTATTATTTTGACACTACAAATTATTTGTTGATTTTAATATATAGTTTGCATGTTTAATTTTTTTTTCATGTTAACCTCTCTTCCTTCCTCGCTCTTCTGTGATGAAAAAGAAAGAAAATGTGTTCCTTGTAAGAAAATAATGCTTATTACTTTATGCTAAGTTCCAAACAAGTTGCAAGTTTTTTATTAGTTGTTTTGATTTGAGTAACCTCTTTTGGTTGAGTAAGCCCTTTTTCATGATAAATGCTTCAAAGAGCGGCAATCAATGGTATTCCCGCGTGAGATCATGCTCATGCATGTCCACTAATTGTTTCATTCTTAATTATTACCGGGTTCCACGGTTAATGTCCTTGGGTATATCATGCAAACAAAATTAAAGAAAAATTCAATTTGATATGCTGGAATCTTCAACACATTTTTTATCTATTCAGAACTATTACAGACACTCATGGACACAGATATAATATGAATATAGATACGAAAATATGTACAATCTCTAAAATATAAGGATATAGATATGAAAATATGTAAAATCTCTAAAATATAAGTATATGGATATAGATTTGTATATTATATAATGAATTATATAAATTAAAAATAAAAAAATTTTGTACACAAATATGTTTTAGAAATTTTTTAGCAGAAATATGTTTTTCATAGTTGATTCAAAAAGAATTATTTCTTATTTTTATAATTATAATGAAAATTTATACAATAAATTTGAGTTTTTAAAAAATTAATGTATTTTTTTTTTAAATTGTGTTAGAACCGTGTTATAATTATCAAAAATCCAACAAATATTTTTTGAATTTGACACTTCATCAATATGTGTCATACGAGTATTGATATCCGATACGTGTGTCCGACAATGACACACCATTTAAGATGAGTGTTGAGTCTTGAGACATATGTGTGAAATTATATATTATAACGATCTAATAACATATTACTTAATAAATTATCATTATGGTGGGTTCTAAATAACTTTAATATGATATTAAGAAGTGAATTTTAAGTCTAATTCAGCCTTAAAAAATCAATTTATAAGGTGAAGTTTATATCCACTTATATATCATCACCACAAAAAATCATTAAATAGAATTTTATATAACAAACTAATTAGTTACTGTTTGATTAAATTATAAATTATATTATAAATTTAAAAAATTATTAATATTTAAAATTATTTTTAATTGATTACTATTTAATAATTTTTTTATAGTATATAAAATATTTTTATTTTTATTGACATAAGAACTCCAACCGATTTTTATAACATTATGTCTAATCGATGTTAACATATTTTTATAACCTTGTCACACAAGACAACTTTATTATTATAATGTTATTTTGTCTTACTTACAATGTTTTCATGGTGGTTGTTGTCTTTATTATAACTCCCCATACTAGTGCTGCTATTAAATGGTGCAAGAACATGTGTTTCGATAAAAACTCCCTCAGTTTGTGAAGCGTGTTTGGTGGATTATATTTATAATTAGTCATTCCAACCAGTTAATGTGTCTTCTCTTTATCAAAAATATCTGCTTTAATCCAATAATTAATGGTAGTTGGAATAAATTTTCAAATCATACTGTTAAGATAATATCCAGTGTAAATAAATTTAAATGGAGAAAAATGATTGTGAATGGTGTTGAACTTGTTGCATTAAAATGTTTTTATTTTAAATCTAACTTATAAATTAAACTATTTTGATTAGTGTGATGGTGGATTTTAAGTTCTTTTAAATTTAATTATATACAGATTTTGGAAAATTCATATAAGTTAAACCACTGCTTGCTAATTGAACTTTTTGAAAGAAATGAGAAAAAATTACACTTACTTGTTGAGGTTTTTTAAAATTATTTTAATATTTTTTTGTAAGAATCTGTTTTATAAATATATGAGATAAATTAAGTTAAACAAAGAATCAATACTTTGTTATTTCAAAGTAATGAAGGTTCAAATATTTTTTTTTTACCTTTTAAGTTTTTTATTTCTCGAAACTTAATTGTTAGGGATAATTTTAACTGTTTATTTATTTTATTTTGTTCTTAAAACTTTAATTATGAAATAATTTATAAAAACATGCTTTTAGAATTACAATAAGAAATACGACATTCTTAAAATTAATTGTCATTAATTACAGAAACAGAGTATTCATTTGTAATTTATTATTTATACCAATAATTAGTATTTAGTAACTATTCTTAAATGTTGTTTTAAGAATGAATTGTTATAAAGTAAGATTATAATAATATTACATAAAGTAATGTATTTTATTTATAATAATTGGTTTCAATCTTATTCACATTAAGTAAATCAATATATATTATTTATCATGTAAAACTTATCAGTAATTTAGTACATATGTCACATTCCTCCATGTCCTTTCTTTTTGAAATATAACTAGAGATTCTTAAAAAACACTATATAATTAATTATCAACTGAAAAAAAACTATCATAATCAATTATCTTCCATATATAATCAACTATCCTTGTATCATCGAATATATTTTTTGTGCTCAAATATTCATTGAATAGTTTGTTCAATTACCAGTTATCTCAATAATGCATCACCAAATAATCAACAAATATTATAATGATGAATTTACCATTGTCAACCTACTTTTTCATAATTTCTTCACACTTAAAAAAGAAAAAGAAAAATCAACATGCAAATTTTTATTCATTAATATTTTTATTTGCATATGAACAGTGGATAATGAAAACAAACTTAGTGTTAGAAATCCTATAACCTTTAAAATATAAACTTAGTCTACACTACTTTTTATTTATTTATAATGAAATGGTATGTAATTACAAAAACCGAGATAATAAATTTAACTTTATACTATTCTTATATTAAAATTATTTTAAAAATTTATATTCTTTTATATAATAATTAAACTGTTAAATTTGGTGTTTATAAAAATGTCGTTCATTTTTATATTATAAAATTATTTTTTTATTCTAATAACTCCATTCTTTTGAAGTCTATTTTTATTTAAAATATATGTTGAAAAAAAGGTGAAAGAAGGTAAAAAATATAATTATGTCTCTGATTTACATTTTACTTGCATATTTATTTTTTCATTTCTGAGTGTTATAATATAAATAATTGTTTTCATTGTAATAAGAACATTTGATTATTAGTTATTAGAAGACTTGATTAAGCCACCTATGAACAATATTATAGAAAATAAAGATATATAAGTCCACTAGGGATGAGTGCAGACCCGTGATGAAGGTATGAAATGAATTGATGAGAGGTCAAACATTGTCAGAAGCTGAAAATGTCTGAGAAATGGCAGAAAACAACATTGCATGTTTTGGACAACCAACGAACTTGGGTTGAAAGGTTGATGAAGATCTGCAGAATTTATCCATCATAAGTTCACATCAACTTCTGATTTATGCCACTATGCTACATTCCAACATATATGTTCTGTCACAATCGACATAACAGTTCAATTTGCAGAACATCCAAACATCCTCCATTGAAACAGAACTTGCTGCATGATCAATAAATATCATACCTATACATAGTAGCTTCTTCTGCAACTGTTTCTGTAATATTTTTTTTTACAACTTGCCCCTCATTTTTTATATTTCTTTTAAAATTACCATAGTCTCTGCACTTTAATTTTTAAACTACATTCTTCTCCAATGAGACAAATTCTCTCACTCTCTATATAGTATACTAGTTATTTAATTAAAATTTTATTACAGTTTTTTTTTCTAAATAATACAACGTCTTATAATAATAAGAGTTTATATAACAACACTTAATTTTTGTTATAAACACTTAGTTTGCTCTAATTCATTAATTTTTAAGTTCTTAGTAACATTGGAAAGTTTCAAAAGATTATATTTTATAATATATATGTAGGTGTAAACATCACTTTATAAGCTAGTTTGTGAGGTTAAGTTAAATTTAAAATTTAATTATTAATATGATATCAAAGTTATTTCGAGTTTATCCTAATGAGTATTTGTTAGGTTTATCATATTATTATCGAACCACCCATAATATGTATCATGCACATAAGTTGACATTATTGGGTCAGTAATCGATATCCTTTTACTCAATAAACTGTAATTAATTAGCATGTTTCATTCACCAATCAAATCCACTTCATTAAAATTATCAATAGTTTTTTAAAAATAATAATTGAAATTCAATACCAAAATTCAATGAATTAACAACTAAGTCAAAGGGGAAAATCAATTTATATATATAGTTAAACACTATATTACTGTCACTAATTTATATTATCTAATTATTATTTCACTAATTGGATGTGATTCATTGATTTGGTTGTTTTTCTTATAACATAAATTGAAACTATTTTTTTAGTGTGGTATGTTGTATTTTGATTAAGCTCAACAAGATTTACTTTTGTTGGCTTTTGCTTCCTTCACCAAAACAATTATAACCTGCATCTTATTAATTTCTAAAGTTTCAAAATTGCCCTTCTACATTCTTCAGAATTAGAAATTGAGAATTGAAAAATCTTATTTTGGAAAGTCAATTTTGGAAAACATATAATATATTTTAGAAAATAGATTCTGAAAAAAACAAAATTCAAAAACATATTAAAAAGTGAAAAACTTAATCGATAATACATTTTATAAAAGGAATTCCGAAAAGTAAAATTAAAAAACATATTTTAGAAAACTATTTTGGAAAATCTAATCTGAAAAGGTGTTTCGGATCCCAAATTAAAAAAAGTGTTTCCAAAATTGAAATCCGAAATACATTCTAACCTACACCTCACTCTTATTTAAAATCTAAAAAGAACAATTTTCTTATTTCACATTAATAACAGCAGGGTGCAGGTCAAATTGATTGGGTGCAGAAAGCAAAAGTCATTTTGTTTTCAATTTGAGTGTTTTTTTTGTTTATACATTGAAATACAGAAACAACTGTATTGTTTGGTGCAACTAAAAGGAGACTGTTTCTTCCTGTACCTCCATATCTTCTTTTGGCACCTCCATACACAACATGAAAATACATTTTTATCCTTCTTGTGCCACCCCATAGAATAACTTCCGGATTATGTAATCCAGAAACGCATTTGAAAAAAGACTTCCAGATTACATAATCCAGAAGTTAAAAAAGACTTTCAGATTATGTAATCCGAAAAGTAATCATGCATATGAAAAAAGACTTTCGGATTATATAATCCGAAAGCTAATTACAAATTTAAAAAATGACTTCCGGATTATGTAATCCGGAATATTACAGAGGGGCAGTTTGGAAATATGAAAATCTACGGAGGTGAGAGAAAAAAGTATGGAGGTGGAGGAAGAAGCAACCCTAAAAGGATTATTCAAGACACAATAATTGATTATTTTGGGTGAAAGGGGGTTTGGATCATGGATCCCATGATTTTCTAGTGCCACCTTTCATATATTTTATAATTTTTATTTTTATTTTTTTTATCGGCAATAAACAATGAATAAATATGAACCACTTGAGCGGTGGTCAAACCCTTATACATAAACACAACCTTTAATCTTCCTTACTAAGCAAACTTTCAAAAATGCCTAACATAATACACCTAGCTGACCCACGAGATAATCACTAGGGTACTCAAGCCTACAACTAAAAAGAGTACATCATGAGACCATCCTTATACAAACTAAAGGGTCAAGACACCAAACAGAAAAGAAAAAAAATGCAGAATGTGACTTAAATGTAACCCATGTTCAAGCCTTTAATTGAACCAAAGCAAAAACTTTCACTACATCCACTACACCCCTTTTAAATATTACCCTCTTTCTATGCTTACAAACCTCGTTGACTAGTGCGATCTAAATCACTCTCCAAACCTCATTTACCGAAGCAGACAACCTAAACCCTAAACTGAGAGAAGTTTAACAGTGAAACATTGTGAAACACACTCTGCAACTCAGCCATACATAACAATGGTTCACAATGAGTAGATGAAGAAAATTGTGGGTTGGAGATAAAGTTGAAGCCCATGAATAAAGTGATCATTTTGACCACTTGTCATGATAATTTTAAGGGTTTTTTTCCCATCTCTTCCTATCATGCATCTCCATAAGTTGTGGAAAATATGAAAAGTAATATCCCATGCAATTTTATTTTATTTTTTTAAAATTAAATAATTCAATTTTTTTGAAGTACATGACTTAGATGTTAAAATTTTATTTTTGTGTGCTGTATTTCATATCACAACATTGATATTATTTTTTTTCAGTGTTATTTAAAATTTTAAGTTGTGAAATTCAAAATCTATTTTAGATTTTATTTTAAATTACGCACTCTAAAATAATAAATATTATTAAAAACAATAATGCATATTATACCATCTAGAATATAATAACATATTATCCTAAACTTTTTTTTGTAAAAAAAGTATAATTTGAAATTGTTTTATAATTCAGAATTGAGATTTTCAACTGATAATAATTTGGTTCTTTATTTCCCATGTGTGCAGATGGTTATTATAGCAAAGTTTTTTGGGGGGAAGCAAAACAATTAGCCATGGATTTTGAAACCACTTCTAATAAACATGACAATTATACCGAACAATATACTTTCTTAATTATAAAAAACTTTCAAATCATATTTATTTTTTATACAAAACAATGTTTGGGATTGACTAATTCAAATTCAAAATGCAAAAACATAATTCTAGATTATAAATTAAGAAGTTAAAAATGTGTGTTACATTTTGAATTCTACAATTTCCTATTATTTATTTTCAATGTTATTTGACATTTTGGATTTTACAATTGAAAATATATTATTTAAAAATATATGATAGATTATGAAATCGAGAATACATTATTCAAAAATATATTTTATATTACATAATTCAAAATATATAATCACATTCAAAATAAATAATACTGGATTGAACAATAAAAATTAAAATACCAAATGTTTTAACTTTTAGATTTGTAATTCGGAAACTTTCCAAATGACTCAATCCAAAGTTTTCCAACAAAATTGCATGCATATGTGTTTTTAACATTTTTCACACCTTATGGAGGTGTAGGAGAAACAAATAGAGCCTAATTTTAGGATGTTTCTTCCTGCACCTAACAATTTTCTTCCGGTACCCCATCATTTCCAAAAAGAAAACTATTTTATTTCTTTTAAAAATGACTTTTGAATTTCTTTTTTCGAAATTTTTCCAAGATATTTTTTTTAAACACATTTTATGAATTCTGAATTTATGATTCTAAAAATAATATATATATATATATATATATATATATATATATATATTTTTTAGAAAAATATATTTTTGTATTTTTTTTTTTTTTTTTTTTATTTCTTATTTTAAAAAAATTTTTTTTTTTTTTTTTTTTTTTTTATTTT
>Ga0123342_1002470_pt1 | contig 30715 bp, 16 predicted proteins | sample Turbeawhitnodule_FD_89960 | JGI IMG/M metagenome (GOLD analysis project Ga0123342, IMG submission 89960) | Root nodule microbial communities of legume samples collected from Mexico - Turtle bean Mexico white nodule | ecosystem: Host-associated > Plants > Roots > Nodule | place: Mexico: Nepantla... | reverse complement strand
GAGAAATATCGGTAGACGACTTGCTCATATATAATATTGGATTCGACCATAAGATGAAGTATGACATTTGAACTCAACTAAAAAAAGATTTACTAAATTTGAAGGAATTCAAGTATACTAAATTTGAGTTTAATGCATTTCTAATTAATTTATTTTTTAAAATATTTTATTTAGATAATATATTGTCCATTCATCAAAACATGGAGTGTCGTGCTAATGACGAGGTGATGTCTTTGTATCGAGTGGTTGATTCTTAGAAGATGTGTTCTAGAGGATGTCATTCGAGAAGTGAGTGAAGATGCAATGTAGACGATTCTATTATGGTTAAATCATTAGGAGTATTAAAAATATTGCTTTAATGTGAAAAAACAAGAACATGTATTAAATCATTAGATTGCACTCTATTTAATGAAAATGTTTTCTTTACATTATGTCTTTTCCGTGATTCTTCTTAAGTGGGAATCCTTGTTGAAAAAGAGGTTGTTCCATTAAAGAAAACTTCTCCTTAAATAGGAAGTTCACTCACTTCTTTTTTGTTGAGAGTGATAACTTGGTCAAAAATATTGGTTTATTAGTTTAGAATATTATTAAAAAAAAATTAAAAAGTTGTCTAGAAGAGTACATCCACATAACTACATTGATCTATTGATCCCTATGAGAATCTTTTGAATTTTTCAATTAGCAATGTGGTTCATAATCACCATCAAGTGATCTTATAATGAATTTGTAATGTATTATGATTTTTATGATTACAACAATATTTAGATTAATTAAATTAAAAATATTTATAAAGTAATGTAATTGGCTTTCAACTTCCATCTTATATTTCTTTGTTATTAGTTCAAAACAAAAATAAATATGTAACCATATATTTGTAGGAAGGTTGTGAAAGAGTATTTTATGATAAATGATACTCGATTTTAAAGATTTCTACTTAGATTAAATATTTATCGTAATTAATTTAGATTTTTATTTCATCTTTCAACGAATAAAACTCAATTTAGCCTAAGTTAAAAAAAAAATTATTCAAAATTATCTTAAGAGATATAAACACTGAAATAGTATTTTTATAAATAAAAAACAACTTTTTAGTTATAAATTTAATTCTTAAATTTAAATAAAAAACTAAATTATTAAATATGTAACAAACTCGGTTAATACAAACATAAATAAACAAAGGTTAAATAATCACATACATAAACACTTAGAAAGTAAATTCAAATCGTCATATAAAAACTTCTATTTAAAAAGTAAAAATAAATAAAATCATCTTAAGAATAATGACTTTTAGTAAAAAAAAAAAAAACTCATTATCTACATAAAGATGATTACTTGTTAATAATAAATTCAAAATGCTTATTTGGATCACATTTCTTTTACAGAAGTGGTATATTCAAAGTGGACATACTCATTCCTTTTATTTATTTTTTTGAAAATGATCCAAATCCTTAAAATAATAATGAAAGTGAACCATTTCCATGAAAACCTTATTTTTGCATTTTACTTTTAACTTATTTTATTGGTCTATTTAAGTCCTGATCCCAACATAACAATAATTATTGATTTCAGGGAATGAGGAGTGGAATGACGCTGGGGACCAGATTGCAGGCATAAGTTGTTTGGGTGATGATTTAGAAGATTAAGTAGAAGAAACGAAGAAGGAGTATTCTCATAATTCACGTCAATGTTTGCTTTCAACAGTACAAATAATAACTTGTACACATGAAAGATTAAAAAGACTATTTTTGAAAAGTTGCTGCGAATGACTTAGAAAAGACTGTCAAAATGGACCGTGGGCAAATTCTTTCTGGACTTCCATACTTTTTTTGACATCCCATATATTTTAAAATAACCAAAATTATCTATTTCGAATACAATTCAAAAATATCTATATCAAATACAATTAAAAAATATTTATTTGGAATACAGTATAATTCAGAATTAAATTTTATATTTTAAGTTTTAAAATTATGAATATTTTTTTTATAAAATTAAAAATTTTAAAAGACAAATTTTATATTTTCAATTATATAATTCAAAATACAAATTTGTATTATAAATTCTATATCCAGAATATAAATTATGGTTTGTATTTTAAATTCTACAATTGAAATAAAATGTATTATGAATTCTTGATTCTAGAATACATTGTATTCTAACAAAAAATGAATTTAAGAGAGTTTCAAGGTGGAGAAGACATGACTTTTTCATGGATCAAGTTTTGTAGGGTTGACCGATCAAAAAGAGAGAATGAAGGTCCACTTACAAAAGAGTCTTCGATGCTTAAGTCAATAGGAGCACAATAAGTACTTAAGAATTAACAATGTGAGTGTTAAGAGCAAATGATAAGATAGATTGTACTTTGTACTTTCTCAAGAGTAGATATTTATAAATCTCTTAAGTGACGTTCTTTAGAATGTTCACATGATTGTTGTTCCATAAATAATCATGGTAATGAAGACTTGGTTAAAAAATATATACAGTTATCCAAACTCTTTGATATTCCTAATTTTATAGTGAACAACACATTGTCTTTCGAACCCAAAATACATTGAATTTCGAATTTTAAAATCGGAAATATATTGTATTCTAAATTCTAGGGTCTAGGATTAATATAAATTTAGTATTTTAGATTTTAGAATATATATTTCAGAACTTTTCTGGTTAGACGGTGAGGGGCTGTAGCAACAGTGGTGTTGGACGTGGGGAGGTGCTGTGGTAGTGATGTTAGATGTGGGGAGTTATTGCGGTGCAGTGATGAAAATTGGAGATGGGAAACTGTTGCGGCTGTGGAAATTGGAGGTGAGGGTTGCTGTAACTAAAAAGGGAAAGGTGTGTGCTCAATGGAAAAGATGAAGAGGATAAAATTCTCATTTCGCTTCTATGGAGATGCAGAAATGGGATACAGGAAAATTTTCCCTGCGAGATAGGCTAGTGACATACAATCCAACCAACCCAAAGAAAGGATGTTTCAAGCTGCACCCCATGACAAAACTGTTCCTCCTTCAAATTTATAAAATAAACTTAGATTTTCCTTTTCACCAGGCTTCATTATTTTTTGCATCCTCCTTGTGTTTGTGTGAAATCCTCTGTTAGTTGCCCTTTGTAGATTTGCTTCGAACCTGACAAATCCTCTGTTAGCTCCATACTTCCTACTATGGGAGTGTAAAATAAGAAATAAAAACTTCAGTTGATGAAGTTATATTTAGTCATGTGTTATTATTTATAGTAAAAAACACTTTCGGGTTGAGTTGGTGAGATCATCGTCACCTTGAATGATGAGTCCACTTTGTGGCATATCTCAATTATAGGACAATTTTGTACATATATGATTCCAAAATACGTTCCTAACTATGCATTCCAAATTGTATATAACAAAAGACATTCCAATTTGTATACCAAGTTTCAAAATGGTTTTCTGGTGCACTTCAAAAACTTCCCAAATCACCCAATCTGAAATAAAGTTGTAGCACCAACAACAAATATAAATTCGAAAAAACGAACCTCCTGAAAGGGCAATAGGTTCCGAAACGTTCACACAAAGAGGGCACATCAAATGGTGAGGGTAGGGAGGAAGAAGATGAAGTGAAAGAGAAAGGAGAATCTAGGTTTATTTTAGAATTCTGAAAAAAGAGCCATTTTGTCTTTTCACCAACCATGGAGTGGCAGCTTGGAACATCGAACTAAATATACTATTCATCAATGGATTGAACTTCTAGGACAATATCAATATTTCGAAGTCTATTTCATTAACATTGAAGTAGTCTTCCCCAAATAAGGAAATAGGATTTCTAAGATCAAATTTTCAACCCCAACTGAAAATATATATCTTCTTAAACAACTCCCAATTTTGTTCTTCAAATGTTTAGATGGGGGACTTCCTCAATTTGGTTTCGTAAAGCAAAAGATGAATTAGGGAGCTAAACCTATGGTTGCAAAACCCCAATCTACAACTGCGATATTAATCCTGCAAAAACCCTAATCTACAACAGCTTTGCAAAAAATAATTCTCCAACTGAGAAAATAATCCGTATCACAGCATTGCAAAAACCCTAATTCTGCAACCACAACCATTCCGTATCACACAGCATTCAGGCGACGGCAACAGCTACCACTCTTAAAATTTTTCCCAAAATACTAATACCAATTTCATTCAATTAAAAAATTAAGCTCGTCGAAGCAAGGTTACACAAACATTTACACAAATTCAGAAACGGTGCCAAGACTCCATATCAGAAAAGGAAATCTATCAAACACAACTCGCTCAACGAAATTGAAGTTCATCCCACACTGCATAATCGATAAAACGCACCAAATATCGCTTCACCAAGGAGAGCTCCAAAAACATACCCTTAAAAAATTTCTAACAGTCAAACAAGTTTTTAAGATTCTAGGTCAATTATTTGAAACAAACATTTACTTTATCTAAATCCGACAATAACAAATTAAAAACGCAATATATGACTTGCAATATATAATGTTAAAAAAATCCGAAACAACACGAAAATAACACATTAACTTGCAATGTATGAAAAAAAATAAAAACTAATTAAAAAACCTAAGCTGTAAGAACAACAGCGCCGCCAGCTTCCTTAATCTTCTTCTCGGCAATCTTCGAAATAAGCTTGGCTTTCACAACGAAGGGCTGGTTTTGGGGTAGGACACCTTTTCCGAGGACCTTAAAGTAACCGTGCTGTGTAACGTCGATGACAGGGGCAGTATCCTTGGATTTTACGGCTTTGTCCTTTGCCTCCTGGGGCAGGAGAGACCATAGCTTGTCGATGTTAACGATGGGGCAGTGGAACTGGTTGCGGAGCTTGTGAAAGTACCGCATTCCCACCTTCCCGAAGTAACCAGGATGGTACTTGTCGAACAGGATCCGGTGGTGGTGCATACCACCGGCGTTTCCCCGCCCACCGGGATGCTTACGGTGCTTTCCGATACGACCATGACCGGCGCTAACGTGGCCGCGCTTCTTCCTGTTCTTCTTGAATCGGGTCGTCATTTCTCTGCCTCTGTCTTCGGCCGCACAAGCTAGGGTTTGGTGAGATGGGATTTATTGAGTGAGCTTTTCATCTGTACTCCTAGGGTTTGGAGTTTGTTGGGCTTTTATGAATAAGAACTACTGGGCCTTATCTTAGAACATCTTGGCTATTTTATTCTGCACCCCATGTTTTAGTCCTCACCCACTTTTATTGAAATATCCATTTTGTCCTTTATGTTTTATAACTCTTTGAAATTGTAGAATGCATGTATCATCGTAGTCCTTGCTGGTGGAACATCAATACACGAAATAAGTATTATTGTAGGCAACAAAAGATTTCTTCGTCATCTCATTTTTGTTTTGTTAATTTATTTGTGAAAACAGCTGCCTAAGAATCTTACGAAAGAAGCTTCTGCTGTGTTTTTTTTTAAAAATTTACTCAATTGCAAAGAACATGTTGTTGGCTTCAAAATGGAACACAGAAGTGGGAACTTGTGATTTATTTGCGAGTAACGTGATTCATTGAATGATGTTTAAGGAGTTCCAGAAGGTAACTCCACCAACTGTGGATTGTGCACGCCTCATCCTCTCTGAAATTCTACTTGCAAGAGGTGAATTTAAGAAAAAACACAAACAACCTACGCAGCAGACTAATAAAAACATTTGTAGAATCTTCTTTAACCAATTTCTTGCATTTTCATGTTAACAATAATAATTTTACACGTGTTTCACGTATACAGTTAAAAGAGGCACATGTGGAAGTGGAACCAAAGAAATGCCATGTGCAAGCTTGAGAAAAAGATTACTTAGGATAAACGGCGTCGTTTGATGACGTGCGTTTGTGGTGAAGCTAAGAACAACAAGTATATTCAACACTGAAGCTGAAGCAACCGTAACCATTTGATTTCCCTCTTCTTTCTTCTCCATACTCATGGTCCACAACAGTATACACACTCCTCTCAAGCTCCCACCGTTATCCCAACCCCATCTTCCTCCTCCCACGCGCTTCACCGCCATGTCTCTTCTACTCGCTCGCACCCCACTTTCTTCATTTCCTCCAATCCCTCACCACCACTTCAACAACAACCTTCTAATCGCACCCTCTCAGAAGCGCTTCCCTCTCACTGCAGGGCCAATTCTTCTCTTTACTCCCCGCCGCATTCTAGCATCACACCCTCTGAAGTGTGCCTCCATCAACGGAGTCTCCGTTCATAACAATCATCAAGCTTCCAGCGAACAAGTCTACGCCGCTGACTTACTTGAGAGGATTCGTAAATGGCTCGACTTTTTACCGTCGATTCTTCCCGGCGGACGTTGGTGGGACTTCTCCGAGGACGTCGACGTTCAGCTGGTGACGCAGCCGGTGACCGTGTGGCGCGCGCTAGGCAAAATGTGGGAGCTTGTCGCGCGTGACAGATGGGTCATCTTCGCTGCTTTCTCTGCTCTCATTGTTGCTGCAGTGAGTATCTTTATTTTTCTTTGCTGGTTTATTTTTATTCGGTTTGTGCCCATTTTGCGTGGTTCGAAGGTGGGGTCAAAGTTGTGAGCTTTTGCTATGTTCGTTTCAGGTTTCGGAGATTTCTATTCCGCATTTTTTGACGGCGTCCATCTTCTCGGCACAGGCTGCGGACATTACTGTTTTTCATCGGAATGTGCGCGTGTTGGTTCTGTTGTGTGTGACTTCGGGAATATGCAGGTCAAAATCTTGTATGGTCGAATCTCCCTTCTACTTGCTGAAAGTGATATGATTTTTCTTTTCTTTGATTTGTGAGTCTTAGCTGCTGTTGCTGAAAGAGCCTTCCATAAAAAAACGCAATGGATTTGCCCTTTATCCTTTTATCGTTATTGAGACCAGGCATATAGCTGATGTTTGACTTTAAGCGTGCGTGGTTGGTTCCACTTTTAAGTGGCTTTTCACGGTTTACCGAGAAGCTAGCAGTTATAAACTTATATAGCATGTTAGTAAAATTGAACTTTTTTTTGTCATGATCAATGATGCTCTTAGTTCTGTTTCATTTAAACTTTTTATGTTACCAGTGGGATATGAGTTTTCCTAACGAGCATTTTCCTGTGTTTCAGTGGGCTACGAGGTTGCTGTTTTGGCATTGCAAACATGATTCTGGTGAGTTTATCTGTCTGATATTTGGGGATGGGGGTTCTATGGGCCGTGTAAATACACTAGAGCATAATGGAATAAGAGCTGTAGTTATAAAATTAAGATTGTCCTTCAGCAATGGCCATTTTGCAGCCTCCCCGTTCCTGATGCTTTCTTCAACTCTTGGGTGTAATTGACTTTTCAAACTTTGGAAATATGTGCAGGTTAAGAGAATGAGAGAAACGCTATACAATTCTCTTCTACTGCAGGTTTGCCTGCACTTAATAACTGATTCTCTTGCTTCATTCATTTATTTTCTCTGTTTGGTGTATGACTCATTCAGCAGTCTCCTTGTTGTAGGATATATCGTTTTTTGACAATGAAACGGTTGGTGATTTGACAAGTAGGCTTGGGGCTGATTGTCAACAAGTGTCAAGGGTTATTGGAAATGATCTTAACTTGATATTGCGCAACTTTCTTCAGGTTGATTTAGTTTTGATAGATGTAATGCAAGTAAAACTAATCTCACATATTAGAGGCATTGAATGTTTTTCTCATCTTGTTAGGGTGGAGGTTCATTAATCTACTTGTTGATTTTATCCTGGCCACTTGGTTTATGTACATTGGTGATATGCTCCATATTAGCAGCAGTTATGTTACGCTATGGAAGGTAAACTTATGGTTGATTTTCTTTAAATGCATCCTTTCAAAAACAACAAACGTTATTTTGCATTTCTAGTTCTGCAATTAGTAGGACTCTAAATAATCCTCATCTCTAGAAATATGTCTCTGTAAAAGCTAAAGGGTTCTGCCTTATCCCCAAAATCTGCTACAATGGTGTTATTGACAATTTGAGATATTTATATACTTGTAAAACCGAAATTTCAATGCTTTTTAGTTCTTGTCAAGGCTTCTACAGCTCTCCTTGTGTGTCTCCTTTATTGTACTGGTATTGATTTGGTCATATTTTTGTGTAGTTACCAGAAAAAGGCAGCAAGGTTGATCCAAGAAGTCACTGCTTCGGCAAATGATGTAGAATAAGATACCTTATACTATAATTTGTTTTATATTTTCCTAAATGTGATAGTAGTAACAACTTTTCTCATAGGTAGCTCAAGAGACATTCTCTCTTATTAGAACTGTACGAGTTTATGGAACAGAAGAAGAAGAACATGGAAGGTGATGATGCTATTACACTTATGTCATTTATTATTTTTTGTTCCTATTATTTCTCTGCCATAACATGGTTGCTGTCCATTTCTATCTACAGGTATAAATGGTGGCTGGGGAAATTAGCTGACATCAGCTTGCGACAAAGTGCTGCTTATGGAGTTTGGAATTTTAACTTTAACATCCTTTATCATTCAACTCAGGTATAGCTAAGGTTTTCTAAAATCATAATCTTTATCTTTTTTATTTATTTTCTTTTTTCCCTTTTAAGCCTGTAATCTTATTGTTGTAAGAAAGTTTGCTAGGATTAATAATCAATTAAGTTTTTGCAGCTTAGTTAAACCTTTATAATTGACTTGTTCTTTTCTTGAAACATTAAATCTTATAGGTTATTGCTGTGCTATTTGGAGGAATGTCTATTCTAGCGGGTCATATCACAGCTGAGAAACTTACCAAGTTTATTCTATACAGTGAATGGTTAATCTACTCTACCTGGTGGGTCGGAGATAATATATCCAATTTGATGCAATCAGTTGGGGCTAGTGAAAAAGTATTTCATTTAATGGATCTCTCCCCTAGTAGCCAATTCATAGAAAGAGGCAAGTGTTTTTAGATTCAAATATTTCATTTGAATAAACACCTTCATACTAGCTTAGTCCTTTTTGTGCTTCTTTTGATTTTGTCAAGTTATCACCTATTCAGAGACTCCTGGTCCCTGCATGTTCAATTCTTATTCTACTTGTAGATCGAGCATGGACATTTTCCCTTGAAATGTGACGGATAAATTACAATTTTATTAAACTGTGCATTAAATAAACATTGTAGTTTACTTGTGACGAATAAGGATACTCACACTTGTACCAACTATAATTGTTTTAGTAGTGATACTTGCTTGACACTGGTGGTCATCATAAGCAATATAGGATTTTTGTTTTAAGAAAAACTAGCAACATCTGTAGTGAACTGACTGGGTTATCAAATGAAGCTGTCTCCTGCAGTTGTGTCATGTGCCGCCCCCAATTTATCATGCAACTACAGCATGTGCATCTATTGTTATACCTCTACCAACAACATCACATCAATGAATAAAATAATAAGAGAAAGTGAAACATAATGAATTCCTGGGTAACCTTTTTTGTTTGTTTTAATTTTACTATATTGAAGTTTGGGTGTAACTTTGTTGCAGGTATAAAGTTGCAGAGGTTAATGGGGCGTATTGAGTTTCTAAATGTATCTTTTCACTATCCTTCGAGGCCAACGGTATACCTTTATTTCTCACACATTCACTTTACCTTAGAGTTGAAGTTATTTGATTCCGTCAGTGTTCCTCTGTCACTTCACTGAAGGATGAATCCTGCTACAATAGGAATAAAAAAGTTCATTGCTGAGATTTTAGGCACTCCCCTCCCCTAAACAAAGTGGGTTTATACATTGTTCTCTTTTTAGTAGTGTATGATGGAAGTTGTGCATGTATGCAGTGAAGTTGTAGAGCATCTTACATTTAGGAAAATGCATGTTCAACAGAAAAATGTGCTGATTGAATTTTAAAATAAACTGAAATTATTTATTTATTTTGAGCAGGGGAGCCTAGCCGGGTTGGATTCTAGTGTGTTTATATGATTCTTCCTCACTATACTACACACCTTGTGCATGCATGCAACTTCAATGCATTTTCTCATGTTATATTATGGATATGATTATCTAGATTTATCAACTAGCAGTTTGCCCAGTATATTCAATCTGATTGTGCATTTACGTGGGATTAAGATTGTCATTGTTATTTGTGAGTTTTACTAGCTTAAGTAGTGGCAGATATTGTAACAGGTATCTGTAGTGCAACATGTAAGCTTTGTTGTCCATCCTGGTGAGGTTGTTGCAATAGTAAGAAACCACATCTCATCTCTTCAATTCATTCCTTCCATGCACTATGGATGAGATTAATCTGCCGTTTCCTATGATTTGTGGCATAGGTTGGACTTAGCGGTAGTGGAAAAAGCACATTGGTGAATCTTTTGCTCCGTCTCTATGAGCCTACAAATGGTCAGGTAGAGTTAGTTTATCTCATTACAATCAAGTGGACTTGTATGGTTGGCTTAAACAATTATTGGATTTACAAGAAATTAATATGAAAAAAGAAAAAGGATACTGAATTTTAATATTGTTATTATTGGAAGGGAAGAGGGACTATTTTGTTTTTGCTACCTCTATTCAATTGGCTAAAAGGAAACTATCTTTCTGCCCTAGTAAGATGACCATCATCTCTTCAATTAGATAATTCACATGACATAATTGGATTAACCTCTATACTTGGTACAAGAAGTTGTAAGAGAGCTAATGGTTTTTTATTTCCTGCTTTCTAAGAATGGATATTGACTAGAGATTTCTTTCATAGAATTAGATGTGTAGTACCAATTACCAGTTAGGCTGTGTTCTTAGAGCAGATAGTATGTTCCTTTAATATCATCATGACATTAAGTTTTGTTGCAGATTTTGGTAGATGATGTCCCTATTAAAGACTTGGACATCATGTGGTGGAGAGAGAGAATTGGATTTGTGGGCCAGGTTTATGTCTCCAGCATAGATAAAATTGATAAAATTTAGCGAATGTATATTTCTCTTATCTTACAAAAAATTTGTTTGCACAGGAACCCAAACTCTTCCGGATGGATATTAGTTCAAACATCAGATATGGATGTAGAGATGTAAAGCAGGAGGATATTGAATGGGCTGCAAAGCAAGCCTATGCCCATGACTTTATCTCAGCACTTCCCAATGGTTATGAGACACTTGTTGATGATGATCTGTTAAGTGGAGGACAAAAGCAGCGAATTGCTATTGCTAGGGCCCTTCTTAGGGACCCAAAAATATTGATCCTTGATGAAGCCACTAGTGCGCTTGATGCTGAAAGTGAGCATAATGTCAAGGTGTGCCACTGAAATTACTAGAAGCCAGATTGAAATTAGACATGCTAAATATTTAACTATGAGAAAGATTGCAATGATATTGATGCTTCAGTTTCCGTAATATGTAGGGTGTTCTTCGATCTGTGAGAAGTGATTCTGCAACCAGAAGTGTCATAGTCATTGCACACAGGTGATAATTTTCTTGTCAGTGTCAATTAACTGAATTAAGTGGTGTTTTGAATATTAGTTTTGAAGTGTATGAACTGCCTTACAGGCTTTCTACCATACAAGCAGCTGACAGGATTGTGGTGATGGATGGTGGTCAAATTGTTGAGGTTGGTAAACAAATGATTCATTTTGAATGCCCTAAAATTTTGAACATCGTAAAACTCATACATAAGGTTAGGTTTGGAAGGTTATACATGTCCTGTGATTATGAATTTGACTCCTCAAACTCTTCTGCTAGATCTTGATGGATATCATTGGCTAGGACCATGAATACAGGAATTGTTAACATATTTCTTTTTAGCTTAGGCTAAGCCATTGTTTGTCAAAAAGGTTTTTGCCTTTTGACCTAGAGGTCGGTCATTCAAATCTTGGAGTGGAAAGAGATCATTTATAGGACAAGACTTTTTATCTACCATTCCTAGACTCCACTTGATTGGAACCTTTTTTCATTTGATGATATGCAAGATAAAACATAGGATCTTAGAAAGGCTCCCCCTGATTAGGTAGGAGTTTGGCAATAGGATCCATGGGTGTGTCAACAACAAATTTTGAATTTATTAACCCAGTTTTCTCCATGGGTTTGAAAGTGGTGACAAGGGTGTTGCTTTACATGTCATATCAAATTGTTGAACAACATTGCTAAATTTTCCAAATCAGGACCTAGGAGACTGTTTGAAGCTATATAAAGATTTGTGGAGACAACTTACCAACCCATAAGCATTTTTGACTTCCAATTGATAAAGAGGTCATCATTGAAGAACAATCATGACTACGAATAAGCGAACATAAGTTATCTTTGCCACTGAAGAAAAAGTATCACCCTAGTCCAAACTAAAAATTTGTGTATGACCTTTGGTCACAAACAATGTTGTTAAACTCGAGGATCAAAGGAGGATCGGAAAGGAGATAAAAAATCGTAACTCAACTCGTAAGAGTTAGTGGTATATGAAAAATAATGTGATATATGAAAAATAATATTCAATATATAAAGAAACTAAACATATATTATAATTCATAATATTGATGCATAAAATAATTAATAAATTCATAAATATTTCGCACAAATAAACCTTCCACATAAAGCTTTATATTAGTAAACAATGGTGATGACTTTATAAAACAAGGCAACAGTAGAAGAACTAAGAGAAAATAAAGAAGAAATAGAACAGTCTATATAAAACAAGGCAGTGAGTGCAGAATAGATAAGAGAGAAAAAGAAGAACAGACTAGAGAAAATAAAGGAGGAGCACAGTAGATCAAAGAAAATAAAAGCGAGGAGTAGAACAATGAAAATATTAAGACAGAAACAACAGCGGTGATAGCGAGTGGGAAAATATTAAGACAAAAACAACGGTGATAGCGAGCGGGAGCGACAGTGAGAGAGAGTGAACGGCAATGAACGCAAGTGGTGGCGAGCACGACGATGACGAGAGCAAGTGGTGGTGAGCGATATGAGTAAGAGGATCATGAAAGTCCAACCCGATTCACCTAGCAACACACCTACTCGCTTCGTACAAGTTTGTGAGTATACTCGCGATCTTAACAACATTGGTCACAAGGCAAACTTTGAGACAATCAATAGTACCATGAAGACCAACTTTGATGGCAAAATTCCTCTTACAACCAACAACAAATTTCCCATACGGTAACAAAATGAGCTCCCAAGTTCCACTATACTGAAAAGCACTTATTTTATTAAGCATGGTATGTTGTCAACCACGATGGACTAAGGCATCACCTACATATTTTGGAATTGATACAAAAGAAATAGACGAAAAGCATGTATAAAAAGGTTTCGATAATCTATGGTAACTCAAAGTTGTGTAATGAGAAAAGGGATTACGGGTAGAGTGTATAACTTTACAGGGGGCAACGGAGGGGATAGAGGAATTGGCACTAGAAGTGAGTCATCCGGTGGTGGGTGATGGGAAGTATGTCGTTGACTATACACCTGAAATGGAGGTGGGGGTGGGGATCTTTAGGTGCACTAGACACAACAGGAGGATCACAAACAACAAGGATATTGACTTGATCAGGAGAAGACACATGAGAAGGAGGGGAGACTTTAAGTAAAGGGAAGACTCAGTGAAGGTGACATTTGTTGAAATGAAATAGCGATTAAGAGAAGGAAATGAGCATTTATATCCTTTTTGTGACCTAGGAGATAATTTATCAAAACCAAGACTAAAATTATGACTAAACATGTGGACCCAAAAATCCGATAGGGCCAATTATCATGTTTAAAGTGATGGTGGGTAATGGAATTACACTACAGAGGGCTTAGTTTAGAAATTGGCAATCCAAGCTCGGGAATATTTTTCTATTGTCATTCTATTTACTTCCAATTTCAGGAGCAAATATTATCTTAGGAGCTAATTGGTTAGAGACTATTGAACTTCATTTGGCAAACTGAAGCTTTGCACTTAAAATTCTTACATAATTACAAATTTGTTGCATTACAAGGTGATGTGAAACACATTCCTTTGTTGGCTCATTTACATTACATAAGACGCATGGTTTAGCTAATGCAATGGTTGAAGTTGATTGGTCACAACGTTCAGTCTGTTTCATTACTAGAGTTACCTAGGAGAGTCCTTTTTCATCTCCTATTATTCTCGTTAAAAGGAAGGATGGTTATTGGAGAGTATGTACAGATTTCAGGGCTCTTCGTGGTATCACAGTGAAAATGTATGGATTTCAGGGCTCTTAATGCTATCACAACAAAAGATAGCTTTCCAATTCCAATAGTGGATGAGTTGATTGATGAGTTATTTGGTGCTACCTACTTCAAAGCTTGATTTAAGGTCAGGTTATCATTAAATATTGTTAAATCCGGAGGATAGACATAAAATTGCTTTTCGAATACATCATGAACACTTTGAGGATCTTGTCATGCTCTTGCCACCTTCCAAAGTTTGATAAATGATATTTTTCAAGCATTTTGAGAAAATTTGTCCTGGTTTTGTGATGTACTAATATATAGCTCCACATAGAAAGACCATTTGTATCATTTGGACAATGTGTTGCAGATTTTAAACATCTGTTGTGCAAAGTTCTCTTAGTTTTCCATTGGAGTAAAGGAAATTGAATATTTAGGCCATACTATTTTGGGATTAGGTGTGATTGTGGATAATAGCAAGCTAGAAGCGGTTAAGGCTTGGCCTCGACCAATTAATCTGAAGCAGTGACGTGGCTTTCTTGGTCTATTTGGGTTTTATCAAAGATTTGTTAAAGGATATGCCCATGTTGCAGCATCTTGACTAATTTACTTAAAAAGGATGCATTTAAGTGGAATGGGGGCAGCAACAACTGATTTCTTACAAGTTAAGGACGTTTTGACAACACCATCTGTGTTGTTTATTCCCTATTTCTCAGAATGATTCATTTTAGAAACAGATGCATCAGGATTTGGTGTGGGAGCAGTCTTGAGCCAAGGGACTCATCCAGCTGATATAAGGATCTCTCAAATCTAGTACTGCAAGAATTTCATGGCTCAAAAGCAGGAGGTCATAGGGGTGTTTCAAAAGCTATTGCTACAATCTGTTCTCATTTTTTCTTGACAGAAATGCAACAAAAAAAATCAAAACCTTTGTGCGTGAATGTCAGATTTGTCAACAGGCCAAAATTGAACAAGCTCTACCACATCTTGTTTGGGATGAAGTTTCTATGTATTTTATCACTAATTTGTCACCTTATCATTGATTCTCTATTATCACGGTAGTAATGGATAGACTCTCCACGTTTGGCTACTTTATTCTATTGAAAGCTAATATAATAGTAAGTCAGTGGCTGAGGCATTTGTTAACAATATTGTGAAATTATATGATGTGCCGAGGTCCATTGTTTCAAATCGAGATAAAAAATTTAGTAGTTCTTTTTTATAACGAGAAATCATCCAGTGTTTCATGTTTCCTTTCTTAAAGTATTCAAGGCTTGTCTTTTCCCAAACATTGCTGCTGCAGTTAACTACAAGTTTATTTGGTCCATTAGCATATCCATCACAAGTCTTGAATTCTCGTATCGGTAATTCTCATGCAGTACCTCGAGTTTTAATACAATGGGGTCTGTTGGATTCTTCTGCTGTGTCATGTGAAGATTTGGAGAAAATTAAACATTCTTTTCCTCATTTCAACCTTGTGGACAAGGTTGTTTCCAATGGAGGGGGTATTGTAACGTGTGAGCAAAGTAGCAATTTAGAAAATGTGAAATTAAAGGAAAATACTGAGCTGGATTTAGAAGGAAAGTTTGTTACGTGAAGGAGCCAAGGAACATATGACCCGAATCAGATGAGTAGAAGGAAAGGCATGAGGCATAGGAGAAACAACATTTATAGAAGGACTGTGCTATGAGGGGTTTATGCAAGTGGTTCTGCTACCTATGTGATTGAGGAACGCTGCATCCCAATCCCATTACTAAAACTCCATTGTTCGGTTCCAGCAATTTTTGTTATTCCATAGACCATTATCTGATTAAAAGGGATATATCACTTAGGCAGCGTTTCTCTTTGAAAATTACGTTACTGTTTCATAGAATAAGGCTTCTTAAACATCCCGTGCATTATTGAAACTGTTTGGACTTTAAGTGTTTGAATAATAGGCGATGCTTATTTTTTTTTCACATCCTTTATTTGCCTTTATGGGAAACATAATTTTTCGTTGACATCTGTCCATACAGATTGGAAGTCACAGGGAGCTTCTCTTAAAAGATGGTTTGTATGCACGGCTAACTAGGAAACAGGCTGATGCCATGGCATGATTTGGGTCTCAAAAGCAGATATTCTATATTTCTTCTGGCTTCATTTTAAGGCAGTACAGTGAGGCAGCAACTACTTTTTTTCCCTGTTGCTGATCAATGAATTTATAGTACTATACAAGAAAATTGGAAAAATCCAGCAAAGAAGGAAGCTGCAGAAGTTTTGATTTAAAATGCATAGCGGCTTCAGAAAGATTTCACCCTATCAGGTTCCAAGGAAGATTCAAAAGCAAATGTAACTAGGTCATTGGGGGCATTCATAGTCAAGATGCTGACAAACGTCAGATGATACTGCCAATAACCATATAGATTGTTCATTTTTTACATGTATTAAATATTTAGCTCTTGATGACTTTTTCTTTGAAAAATACCACCTGCCCCTGTTTCATGACACTTTGTACTCATAATATTGAAGTCTATAAAATTTAAGTTTTCAAAAAATGGAGAACTTTTAATGTTAAGAGATTGAAACAGACTTGTAGGTTTGTTGGCAACACATTTAGCTTTATACAACCACCAATAATTGTCAATAAATATATAAAATGCCTTAATGCATATTGACAAGTGTTAATATGATTTTCTCATTTTTGTTGGTTTATAAATTACACATACATACAATATTCCTGTCTTCTGTAGGGAGAAACAGTAGAATCTATAAACGGGGGTTAGGTCTTGTAATATATTTTGATTTATTTGAAGAACCATAGCTTAATATTCCCACTAGATGCAGAACGGATTAGACTATTAGGGGTGAATGATGCAAATCACACGTCCAATTCTTTTAAAATTGACATATTTTATCTGATAATCCTAAAATACATGGGTAAAATGGAGAGCATAAAACTTTACTGTATAACTGTATCCATTTCACTAGTAATAATGTCGATTTTATCTTCATTTATTTTGCATAAATGCTGGAAGATCGAACCTAAAAGTGTACTTTCTTTTCCTTTTTACTTCATACGAAGATAACGAATATTTTTGGAGGAACAAAAACCCTTCAGATGCTTGAACTGTGGCCTATTCAATGTTTTTTCTTATGTTGAAAGCAACAAGGCAGCAGAATCTTCAGGCTGATCTAAGCGAACAAAAACTCCTTGACATATATATACGATGAGCCCAACAGCTTGGTGATTTCTTATTTGTGCAACAACCTGAAACAAACTTGGTAATGTCTTTCCTTGACAGATATTTATTTTATTTATTTTCAAATGTTGCTTCCTCCCTCAGACTTATGTCATGAGAAAATGTCGAGGTAGCCAGGTTTTCAGTAGCAAGTTCCTGATACAAGAATGTGCATAGTGCAGCTTCAAGTCATGGAGTTAATTTCGAATGTGCAAAGCCTCGTTTACATCACTCTCATGTGGTGAAAACATCAAGTAATACACAGCCGGCCATAAGAAACAAAAAATCGCCAATAATATATAATATTTAAGGGGTATTTCACTTATTCTCATTCATCCAAGCCATAATATAGTTCCACCTATTGTGGCGAGGATGAAACATTTTGACTGCACAATTTTCAGTTGCACCACGCTATGCTGAAGCGTGTTGGGCACTCATTTGGCCTAGTGGAGAACATTGATAAAAATCCAAGAAAGAACAAAGTGAGAGGAACCAAGACATTCCCTGAGGATGGTTTGCAAACAAAGGATCCATATGTGAGGATAGTTCATCAGGGTGGACAACAAGAGACATATCATCATGCATTTCCAGCATCTGAGTTGATGATTAAGTACCCCGGAATGTGTGTTGCAAGAGCACAAGTTTTCACGGCTCCTCATCACTCAGTGCTAAGGCCTGAAGAGCATTTGCTGCTTGGTCACAAGTATGTCACAATCTCATGTAAAAATGTGGAGAAACTGAAGCGTAAACGTCATCAGCAAGCCAAAACCAATGGGGTGGTAACATTGGAACCAAACATCATTAGGTCTCTTAGAGGACACAAACAAACCAAAAGAGAATGACAAAAATGTGGTAGCAGGCCATGATGTGATGAACACAAGGATAACTCTATCTCCCAGTGAATGCAAATTCCTTGAGAATGATGAAGTCAAAGAGGCAAATGGGCAAGGAGGAAAGAAAGTGGATGCAGAGATGAATGTGTCTCTGTGTGGAGGGGATGTGGAGGAAGTTCATTGCTTTGCAAAGGATTTTTATGTTGCAAAGATTATGTCAGCTAACTATTCAAGAAAAAAAGGAATAAAAGTGAAGAAACCATTTTCTCCACCTCTTCCTAAAGGAAGATCATATTGTAGTTTGGGATGGCAACCCAGCCTTTCTAGAGTGCAAGAGCTCTCTCCATGATATTTTTATGGCTCCTCTTTTACAACTTCTATTACTATTGCTGTCAGGTGTTATGCAGGCTTACCATTTTTTAATGTTGCTAATTTTTACATTGGATCTTTGGTGGACTAGGCATAGGATTATATGCTAGAGGATATAAATAACGTGTGTATTGATGCAATCTAAAATGTGTTTTTCTTTTTCTGTTAAGTCTGTGGTTTACCTTTGAGAAAATATTGTGTTTTTTTCTGTTGTTTTTGGTTTACCTTTGAGAAAATATTATGTACGTGACGTGACTATTGACATCTCAATAATATTGGTTAACTTTTATGTTGTCCTCATGTGGGATTGCTGTGGCTACCCAACCTATTGTGTAATAGTCTCCATTCCATGTTTGATGGTGACTTTGATACCAAGTTAATTTCATATGCATGTATTTTAAATTAAGAATGGAAAATGATATTTGAACATCAAAATACTATGGGTTAATATTAGAGACCAAAAGTAGTTTCTAGTTACCATCACATGTTATATTCAAACAGTACATCTTTTGTCTTCGGTATAATGTGGTTCATCTCGTTTATCTTCTTCATTACTCATAATTTCTCATATGAAATATCATTTTTTACAAAATATTTTATTATTACGCAGACTAAAACAAACCTTGAACGATAGAAAATAAAAAGATTCTACATCGCGATTAGAGAATAGAACATTTAATAATTTATAAATAAATCTCGTAGATGAATGTAACCATCTTTGAAATTCTAACACACAAAAGTCTGCCAAAAATATTAAATGCATGGAGAGTTTCTCAAGTGCTAATTGTATTGGTATGCTCGTAAAAATCACTCAAATAGGATTACTGTGAGTTTCTCAAGTACACTTTTAATTTTAATTTTTAAATTTTAAATTTATATATTTTTTATACTTTGTGAACTTTTATAATTTTTAGATATGATACTTTATTACATTTAATGTATTTCTGATACATCATACATGTATCTATGTGTAGGTTATACGAAACCATACATCTAACTCAATTGACATTGACAAGAGGTGGAGTAAAAAGAACAAACATTGAATGTTGATGTTTTCCATCTAGATTGCATGCACTTCCATTAAAATAAATATATAATGCACACATTCAAGAAAGAAAAGAGATTAAGAGCAACTTCCTAAAGAGAAAATGGTTTCATTTATCTTAATAAATAAATTTTTAAGTTTAACTTAACCTTAATTACAAAATCAATTTATTTATAAAATTGGATTTGTACTCACTTATATAAACTGTGAAATCTCATAACACATACATATCTCATAAAATTATCAATTTAGATATAAAATTATATATTTATAAATAATTCAATAATTAAAAAATGATAAATTCAATAAATAAATTTTAAATAACTCTGAAACTTTAAATATAATTTAACTTTATAAAACTAACTAATTTAATATGTTTCCAATATTGAATGGTGGTTTACAAATCAACAAGAGAAACCTTTACAAATTTTGATATTATAAATATTTACATAATTTATATTTGCATTTTCTAAATCATATTTATTTATTTTTAATTCTTCATAAAAATAATTTTCTACTCAATATATAATTTTTAAAATTGTTAAAAAAAATCGAGGGGCCATATGTATAATTTTTGAAAATTTGGAGGGCCATGCTCTCATGTTATAACATAAAAACTCATTGCTTAGAAATTGTGAAGGGCAAGAAAAGCAATCATATAAAGATAGATACAAGTATATAGACTCAGCAAAGCCAATCATAGAAAGAGAGATATGGTATGCATGTGACAAATTTCATTGGACCACCATAATTCTGTTTTCTCTAAATAATTTATTTCCACTCATAAACTAAATTAAATTATCTTCCTTCATTCTTTCAAGTTGATCACAATTCACATGACACGAAGTTCAATCATTGTCATCGAGGAACCCAACCACAGGGGTGTGGCCAAGACCATCACACAGCCCATATCATAGGCGCAATTACAAATACACACTCTAAACTCGATTACACTTTTATTTTGATAATATACATAATAAAATAATTTACTAAATATTAATATGTATTAATAAAATAACTCAATTTTAATTTTAAAAATATAAACAATATTTAAAATCCTATGTCTGAGTTGTGCATGTATCCATATCCCATTCCAAGATTTTGAATTCTTTTCTGATTGCAGCTCCCCATATCTGTGGTGCAAAAGGAAGATCCAAGTATATTCCAGCAACTCTCCAGAATATATATATATATATATATATATATATATATATATATATATATATATAATACTTTAAAGTTTTTCAATATAATTTATGTCACTGTGTCTGAGTCTGAAACATTCTTTTTTTCAGTGTGTGTGGGATATGCTGGTATGAAATATGTGAGGATGAGGAAATTGTAACAGTAGAGGTTCATTTCTCCATCAGCATCACAACAAGTGTCAAGTGAATACTGAGGCTTCTCATGTGTAATTAATTATTAGTTTTAAAGATTTTTAATTAAACATCATTTATATAGTTTTTGAAGGCTTAGTTGCACTATTATTTAATAGGGTAAATTGCTTTCAATTTTATACACATAAATTGCACTTTTATCCTAATAATAATTTTTCTCTAAAGATCAATTGATTGATATTAGGCACAGTTTAGTCTACTTCAACATATGTATAAATGTAACAAATTTTTTTAAAGTAAAAAAAAAAATCAATATATATATATATATAATTATATGTTGACTCTTTAAAGTCTTTTTGATTTTTTTCTAAAATCTTTAATCAAGTTTTGTCACTGTTCACACATTTCCCCTTTATTACTATAAATTTATTTTATAGTTTTTAAAATATTTTCTTTTTATAAAAATACTTTAAATTTACAAAATTTGAAAATACTCCAAGTCAAATTTTAGGAAAAAGAATGAGGCAACAATTATTTTAAGGTGTTGTGTGTTTGTTATGGATTGACATCCCTTAAAAAAACTTTAAAATGAGATTATAAGATTTTAAAAAAAGTATACAAATATGAATATTTTAATGTACTAATATTCTAATTAAAAAATATTCACAAGAATTATGTGTGTTTTCTAGTAAAGTCACCTGTAAGCTGTGGGGTGAATTTTTAAAATGATAAAAAGTGTTGTTAAGTTTCCATATTCTTTTTAACTACAAAATAAATAAATAAATATTACTATTTCGAACCGTGCAAATGTTTTATCTTTACAAAAAAAATCCATAAAAATTAAGTTTCAGAAAAAAATAATCTGAAATTACAATTTTACCATTTTGATCATTTTTCTTCCAAAGTATTAAAAAGTTAGTCGTATTTTCTAGAATATTTTAAAATTTTAACATTTTGAAATATAAAAACTATTATTTCTAAATAAAGGGCACTTTTATTTCCAAATTATCTGTATAGCAAGCATTATGCGTTTGAAAATAAAATAAATAAAAAAATTGGGAGAGAGTGAGAGAACCTAACAGTGTAGACCCCATGAGCATCTGTGGGAGTTTATGGGATGAAAGTAATCACCTCCTCCTCATCATTATCATCATCTACAATTAATTGAACGAAAATGACAAAGTGAAATGAAATTAATGTCATTTAATTTTCATTTCTAACCTACATGACTAGGGTAGTCCAGAAAACCCATTTAATTAGTAGTGCTAATTACATTATTGCAAGTTAAATTTAATGTTTAACTTATTATTTCTAATTTTGGTAGACTTTTACCTATTTTTAAAGAATTTAATTTAACACAATTCTGCTCTGCTACAAATTTTGGTATGTTAAAACGGGAGTTAATCGGTTGAATACCTAATAAATTGGTTAAACATACTAAGTTTAGAGATTAGAATTTAAAGTTTAAAATTTAAAATTTAGATTTAATTTGATTAAAGATATTAAGTTTAACATATTAAATTTGTGGTTGAAACCATCGATCAATAATAAGACAAAATACAACTTTAGACAATGCATGTTAAGCATTGGAACCTATCTTCTTGTGGCATTATTTGTTTATATACTCCAAAATTCATAACTTAATAACGTCACAAGAAAATAAATTATATTTTTTAGGTTATTTTCCTTCGTTGCCACACTCCTCTTGCAATATTTTCTAACATGTTATATTTTTCTTTTCTCTATTTCACACTTTCACCGCATGAGAAGCTGGTTCCTCCAACCCCCATTTCTAAGCCAACTTTTCTTTTTCTTTTTTTTTAAATTCTTTTTATTCATGAGAAGGTTGGGTTTTCGGACTTATTATTACATTTTTTTTTTACTTTTAAGTAATTAATTTTGAAAATAATTCTTAATTATAAAAAATAATTTATATTTTTTAAATTATAATATAATTAGATTTATTAATGCTAAGATTGTTATTTTGTGTTTTATATTTTTAAATAATTTTGTGTAATATATCTCTAAGAATTTCATTCCCATGTGTTTCCTATCTTAACATGAAATTTTGTAGGTTAACATGTTTTCTTATGTGTGGTGATTTTTTTTTATAATTTTGAATTGTGTTAAAAATCTTTTTTTTTTTTTTTGATTGACTAGTAGTATATTGGTGTGTGAGCTAAACTATGAATCATCTGGAGATGTGATCGAGATATAGTATTTTTAATGAAGAAGATATCGTGTTGAGATTGCTAAAGTGTGTATTGATTAGAGATACGTGTAAAAGGAGATATCATGACTCAGTGGTATATTGAAATCATATATATCAAGACTATCAGACGGTGAGAGTAAAATGAGGTTCTTATAATTGAGTATGCAGTTTGAAAAATAATTGGTCTAATAGGTCATATGGATTAACCATGTCACATGAGGTGAATTGATTTAGATATTCATATGTACATAAAGTTTGTGTGAAGAGATATCATAGTAGAGATATTATGACAAATGCAAATCTTGAGTTTAAACCTTAAATCAATGCACGAGTCTTTTGGAAGTAGAGTCAATTGTATATGTGTGAATATCAATTGATTCTTGGCATGAGTGATGTTGAACATGAGGTATTTGTAAATACTTTACTGTTTTAGTATATTGGAATGGATGAAGTGTGGTGATTTTTGTGTTTGTGATTGAACTATTTGAATATAGAGGTATATTGAAAGTTTTAAATATCTCCAGCTTACCCTGTTTTTCTTGTTTGTGGTTGTTTTCAATTTTTGATAATCGTGTATTACATGAGAACATAGGATGTTGCAGGTTACAAGACTCCTCCATAAGCATATGAAGTTTTCATATTTTATTCCTGAGTCTTAATTTTTGACATATGTATATATTTAAAAATCTATAGAAAGAAGGATGTCTTTTTATAATATTATTTAATGAGGATTTAAATGATATATTTACATATACATTTAGTTATGATGTAACATTTAGGTTATCTAACTACGAGGTGTTACATTCATTTAGCACTATCAAACAAAATACTGTAAAAGACAATATCTGAAACTCTAATTATCTTTATAAAAAACAATATTGTTTTTTTTATAAAATAAATATTAAAATAAAAATTAAATAAACTATTTGAGGACTCATATCAATATTATTTGGTAAAGATAAATAGGATTCTAAAACTTTACTTTTTTTATTGTCCAAGTTTTTCATGTTGTGCTGAAGACTACAAAATTAAACGGTACACCAACTCAATTAAAAAATATAAATATTTTAAAAATTCAATAGAACAGAAATATTTAATAAAGATACAATTAAAAATATTCAAATTTATAAAATATTTAAAATTTAATAAAACTATTTTTTTATTTATCTTTTATATAAAGACACTTAAGTAATAAGAATACAATAGAACAATTAGATCTTTTAAATTGACGAATAAATTAAACAACACGAATTCAATTGAAAATATAAAACATAAAACAAATTATTTTAATAAAAACGGTAAGGATTTAGAAAAATAGTCTTCGAGTAAAAGTGGTAAAATGAAAATGACACTTGAATATTTTATTATTAAATTTAAAAGAGCATATAAATAGAAATTATGTTATTCAGGTTTCATTTTAAAAAGAACCACCATCTCTCTATAAAGTTTTTTTCCTTTCCTCTCCCTCCTCTCTAAGATTCTGACTTCCTTATTCATCGATTAGGGTCCACCATCAGACTCCTGGCAGTGAGTACTACAAGACTGCCCCATCAGAATCTCTGCTAGAGTAAGTTCATTTTTGCTCTTCTCTTTGAGTCAAATTTTGAACTTGTTATATTGTTTTTGTTTTTGCTTTGCATGTGACCTTTTTAGCTTCAGGGTTAATCTTTGTTAGCTTAGGGTCCTAATGATATAGTTAGATTTTTTATTAAGACTCTGTGGTGCAGATTAAGTTACCTTTAAGTTCTTGGTGGATTTGGAGCTCTTAGCGAGTATCTGCTAAATTTCAGGTAAGGGAAGCTAGCCTTAACTTCTAATAGAACACTAGGCTAGAAGATCTAGATGAGGGGGGTGACGTGGTCACCAGTCTAAAACTTTCTTTTAGGATTGTTTGTTTTAAATATATTAGAAATTGATTGAGATTTAAATGTGAAATTTGATATATGGTTGTTGTTATACAATTTTAATGTTGTTGAGTATTGGATTGTTTGGTGTGGATTGAGAGAAATTTTCAGCTATATAATGGACTTTGTTATTTCATGTGTGCTTTCTGGTGTGATTTAGATCAAACTAAATTGTTTTCGATCAATCCAAATTTCCTGGGTACTCTCTGGTGTAATTTAGATCAACCTAAAATATTTTCGATCAATCCAAAATTTCTGGTGCTCTCTGGTGTCAATGAGATCAACCTAAAATACTTTCGATCAATCCAAAATTTCTGGTGCCCTCTGGTGTCATTTAGATCAACCTAAAATATTTTCGATCAATCCAAAATTTTGTATACATATATGGATATTACTATTATTATTATTATTATTTTAGCATAGTTTATTTTGGATTACTATTATTAAATAACTTATTGGAAATATTTGGATTGTTAGAAATTTTAAATTATATGTTATGATTGTATGGTGTATTGATGTGTTAAATGAAGTGTGCAATGATGTGAAAGTGTGATCAAGACATAGTATTTTCAGGAAAGAAAATACCGTGTTGATATTGTTATTAGGGTGTATTGATTTGTGAGTGTCCTGTGAATGAGATGATCCTGACTCTACTAATATAATTGAATCACATAGATGAAGTTATTCAGTTGGTAAGAGTTGATGGAGGTTCATATGATTTTGTCTGGGGTTTGAAATAGAACCTGGTCTTTCAGGTCATATGAATTTACCCTGTCATATGAAGATGATGAGATATTTAGATAATTATGCGCATGGTTGTGTGGGTTTCACAACAGTCAGGTGCAGGTCTCTGGATGCTAATTTCAATACACGAGTCTTCCGGAAGTAGAGTCAAGTGTCTATGTTATATGAGTCAGTGGAAGTCTGACATGTGAAAGATGAATATTGAATTTTAATAGACACTTGAAATTTGAGAATTTGTATGACACTTGATGATTTGAGAATTTGTATGACACTTGATGATTTGAGAATTTGTATGAAAGTTAATGATTTATATTTATTAATTTCAAATTGAAATTTTATAGAATTTTGTTTTATATAGCTAGCTTACCCTGTTATTTGTTTGTGTTGTTTCTTTATGTGTGATGATTGTGTATTTACACGGGAGTCGATGATGTTACAGGTGATTGAGCTCCTCCTCAGTGAGAAGCTGGATGATGAAATTATTTTAGTTAAAATCTGAATATTTGTTTTAATTTTATGTAAATATTAAAGTTTTATGAATGGAGATATGTTTTGTAATATTTTTAAGAAAGAGTGGTGGACATATTTGTATTATGTTTATATTTTTTTTTTAATATTTTATACAGATTTTAATTTTTAGATGTGAAAAAATATAAGAATGTTTCAAAAACTCAATTAAAATATCTACATTTATATAAAAAATAATAAAATTAAGAACTAATAATTTTATTCATATTTTATTATTTAAGCTTTTAACTATGTGAAATTAATATAAATTGAAAATTTTAAGTATACTATAAAAAATTATAAAACCATTTAATTAAAAAGCACCTTCTAGTTAAAAACTGATTATAATGATGGGGTTCCGTACGATCGCATGCATGACAAAGTAAACGATATGTGAAAAAAAAAATGGATCAATTATGATATATTATCTAGATATCCACACTTATCCATAAAAACAACTTTTAAGCATAATCAGTCTTTATGTTTATGGAAGCTTATTAGAGTCAACCATAAATTAGACAATGTTTATAGATTATAATATATATATATATATATATATATATACATAATATGATAAAATAAAAACATCATTAAAGTAAAAAAATACCTACTTTTATACATAATTTAGTGAAAAGAGTATCATTGTGGATAAATAATGTGGAGAGGGTTAGACGTATGTAAGGAAATATTGGGGTAGCATTTCACTTACTTTTGTACTCTTTAAAAATAGTTTTAAAGTTAAAAATAAAATCAAGAATTTTAAAATTATAATTTTTTTATAACTTGATATTTTGTTATGTTTAAAAAATAATTTATAAGTTAAAACTTTTAGTAAGCTGTGTGTTTTAAATATTGGGATTATAATAAAAAGGGCAAGAAAATAATTCCAAGATTAACTTATTTTTAAGATCAAATTCTTTCTTTCAAAACTATTTAAATTGAAAGGATTTCTAAAAAACCTTTTTTTAAAAAAAAAATCTATTAAGCACATTTTTTTTTCTTTTTAAGAGAAAATGAGCTCAATATATACTGAGCTACAATCTAACCCTTCTGTAAATTATTTATAGAAATTATATTTCTAGTTTAAATTATGCAACTTTTCTGACAAACACACTAGAGATAGAAAAAAAAAAGAAAAAAAAGTAATATAAACTAACATGAAGAAGTAGAAAATGGAGAAGGTGAAGGAGAATCAACTGTTCTCCCCAACCTTTTACGACCTCTTTCACTAATCTTAATCAGGTCGATTCTGACCTAGCTTGCTTGAACCCTTCAGGAAGTTTTTTTTTGTCTAGTGTATGCAAGGTGTTAGGCATAATGGTTGATATATTCGAAAGATATCAGGTGGTGACTCCTCATATTAAAGTTGATCCAGTTGTTGGTGTTGATGTTCAGCCCAACAATGATCTAGCAAATACGTGGAATTGGTAATTGAGTTCAATAGTGATAAGGGTCATAATATATATTTTTCCAAGTTTTGCGTGAGAGTCTTAAACATCTAAAACATTATGTTTCTAAAACACTGGCTACTAATGATGAAACATCTGAAGAACCGATGATTGACCATTTTGACAATGAGGCACCACCAACCACGGTTACTAATGTATTTTCATATTCGTAGAATGTTTGGTCTAATTTTTTTTTTTTATGATAATGAGTGGAGAGGGTTAAATATAATATGAAAGTATTCCAGTGGTATTATTTTCTTTTAATTTCCATGATTTTGAATCTTATATTTTTTTTTGTTAATATTAAAAAAAAACAAAAAAAACATGAATTTTATGTTGTAAATAAAGAAAAAAAAGGTTAAAATAATGACTAACTAATGGAAGTTTCTCATCATTGAAATTGGGGTTCTATCCTTTTGGACGTCATATACATTTTTTTATTCAAATTTGTTTTATATGTTAGGTAGTTGTCATTTCCCCTTGTACCAAAGAATATTTTTAATAAACTTTTTGTGCTGGTTTGTGTGTATAATTAAAACTTGATGACAAAATAAATTTTAGAATTAAAATTAGGACATCCTGAACTTTCTACTTTAATTTATTTAATTTTTACTGATAAAAAATAATTAATTTAATCTTTACTGATAAAATAAATTTTTTGTTAGAAAAACGTTTTAGAAAATAGTTTGCGTCATAATATAATTTTTTTACCGTCATCTAATTATAAATTAATTGTTTTTTGCAATAATTAACTGACATGTTATGTTTATTATACCATTGTAAATTTTATATATCCACAATATATAAAAGTTGTTATAGTATAATTTTTCGAAGGTTTAAAGCGATTTAGATAGAATATTTAAATGTTTGTGTGTTTTTGTTAAAGAAATTGGGATCTTGAAAGTATTTCTCAATCAACTTTAACCAAGTTTCAAGTTGTAAGTTTATTTTTCAATGACAATGAAACCATTTTCAAACAATGCAAGTAATTTCTTTTTGGTTGACGTTAATAGTTGTTTTTCTTTTAAACATTATTAAAATTATTTTTTCATTGAATAAGTTAAAATTATTTTCCAATCAACATTATTTAAGATTTTATTCATAAATATTAATTAAATTATATTTCAGTTGGTGACTTTAATGATTATTTTTTAGTCAACAACATGTATAAAGACTTTTTCTATACATGCCATCAATGCCAATTTTTCATCTAAAAATAGTTAGAATTTGCTTTCCAATGTGGAATGAAAACTGTTTTAGTCAACCTTATAAGTGAAAAGTATGTAAAAAAAAAATACAAGTTAACAGTGTCAAAAATATAACCTTAATTAATATCAATTAAAATAATTATAGTTAACATCAAATAAAAATAATTTAACTAATATTCATAAAAAAAATTATTGACTTTAACCGGGAAAATATTGTAAATTTTGATTGAAAATTAACTTCAATGAGGATTAATTAAAATTATTATCCATTAACATTTTAAATTTTTTAATATATTTTGTATTTAATGATAGTTAAAATTCTTTGTCCAAATAATAAAATTTAAATTACTTTAGCTAAATAAATAAAATTAAAAAATAAATACCACTCAGATTCGATCTATTTAAATTTTCTAAAAAATGTGAACTTTTTTTTATGGTGGAAGGTATGATTATTGGGACTAATCAAAATTGCGTAAAATGAATAACATGAAACAGATTTTATTTTTCTTTTATAAAAAAAATCCTCTGTACTGGTCCACCACTTCCATTGTACAGGTGTCAATTAGTGATTTGCTGAAACCACCAGATATCTTCATATCCATTCTCAAATTACCAAAATGAAGAGATATTGGTTAAGGGAAGAAGTATCATCAACGTTTCATTCAAGAATTGAGTGCTTCAGATTATAACACTATATATATATATATATATATATATATATATATATATTATATATATGTATATATATATATATATATATTCATGTTAATACCAATTTTGCATTCAGGACGATGTGGCACTCCTAGGACCACAAAGCCCCTTCTCCAATTTTCCCTTTCTCATAATATAAATATTATGCCGCATTTTTTTATTTTCCAAAATTAATATTATCCGTCTGCCCACAAATAAATATTATCTTTCAAAAATAAGAAAAGCAACAAGATCCCCATAAAAGCAAAAGGGAAAAGTACAGAACAATTCCGGTGAAAGATGTTACAACTATACAAACAAAATATAATATATAAATTATTTAAAATTGCCCTATTTTAAAATAAACATTAATATGAGTATTTATATAATTCTAAATTTAAATTTACTCAAATACAAATTTTAATATCCTTTTATTCAAAAAATCACGTGTATTCCACAGTATTTTTGAAGTTTTAGGCATAATACACTAATATCAGGCTACACTGAACATAAAGTTCAAATTCTTTAAATACCAAATTAAATTCATTTTTCTTATTTCTTTTAGATTGGATACGAGATTCGTCTTTTACTAATCCTAGTAACTCTTTATTATTGAAAATATTGATCTAACACTCTTTATATATTTACACTTTTTTGAATTATTTTAAAATGGTACATCGTATGCTCATTTATAATAGAGATATTATTTAAATAGGATAATTCTTCCTGTATTTTTATATATTTTTATTTGTTTTTTTTTAATTTTAACAATATCCTTCTGAATATGGTATAAAATATGATGTCTTCTTCTTATTTTTAAGTGGTAGTGATTGTTTGTAGTAATTAATAATAAATGTTGGTAATTAAAATAAGTTTTGTAGTTGTTCCTGTTAGGGAGATGGGACCTAGAGAACTGTTGAAGTCTTCTTCCCTTTCCTTCGGTCGGGCAGGTGGTTGGGTGATGAACTGAGATCCTTCTCTTTCTTCTGCTTACCCTTCGGCACTCGGGACTCGGTCGTCGGGTGAACACCGGATGGTGGGGTACCTGCGAAGGCACTCCGACGCTCAAGTCAGTAAAGCGGGTGGTTAGCTCTCAGGTAGGTGAACAGTAATAATGACATACCTTACTCCTTGAAATGCGTGCTATTTATATTATTCTAG
>Ga0123342_1002469_pt1 | contig 30722 bp, 20 predicted proteins | sample Turbeawhitnodule_FD_89960 | JGI IMG/M metagenome (GOLD analysis project Ga0123342, IMG submission 89960) | Root nodule microbial communities of legume samples collected from Mexico - Turtle bean Mexico white nodule | ecosystem: Host-associated > Plants > Roots > Nodule | place: Mexico: Nepantla... | reverse complement strand
TGAGTTCTTGAAACTTAGAACATTGATCCAATTCTATTAAAAGTGCCTAAGCTATCTCCAACTCAAGTTGATTCCATAAAATGTCAAAGAATCATCTATATCTTGCTATTGGAATCACATCACCTTGGTACTGTCTTACGTCAAAAAGATCGTAAGAGTTAGGTGGGGGAGCGCGATTCGCAATATACTGCTCCCTGAACAACTTCGACAACTATGCAAACGACGTCACGCGGCCATCAAGGAGGCTGATGAACCAATCCATCATCGTCCCTACCAGCGTGCTCATGAACAACTTACATCTTACTGCATCAGAACCACCAACCAGCATCATCTGCGTGTGGAAGGCTGTGAGATGGGCCTCTGGATTCTCCATCCCTATGAACGTGGCTTTCGGTCCCACGAACGTAGCTGGTATCACAGCATCCATAATCGTTTGCGAAAAAGGCATGGGAAACTCCCTGGGAGGTGTAGCACATTCTTGTTCCTCTGTTTCATGATCCCCTGCCTGATTTCGCAAATCACGTCGCAACTCTTCATTGGTTCGGTGTAACTCTTCGTTTCTCGCTTGCGACGCAGCCAGATCAATCTGGATGCATTCTTGGCCAGCTCTTGACGTTGTCATCGCTTCTTGAAGGCCCTGCATCATCTCCATAACTTGTTACAGGGTAAGACCTTTGCCCCCGATTGGCGCAGCAGATCCTTGCCTTGTATTCCTTATCTTGATCGATTCTTGATGAATCTTTCTTAGTTCTTGTGGTTGGGACAATCGTCTTAGATTGGGCCCCACGGTAGGCGCCAAATGTTCCCGCCGGTTGACCTAAAGTGTCTTCGTACGCCTACGACAATCGTGCATCCAAGAATCCCTCCTTCCCTACATGCCTTTCCTCCACTGGAATCACCTGAAAACGAAGAGACAAAGGGCGCTCTCGCGGCTGTTTGCACTCCGACGCTCAAGTCAAACTCCGAGCAATGAAACACCAAAAAAACCTCTAACTTTGAGAGCTATATGTGTGTGTATTCTCTTTGTGTGTTACTTGCATTAGAATTGTGTACCTTATTATGTTGGTTGTTACCCTTTATATACTCTAGTGTTTTTGTCCCTTTCGCTAATTGTAACTTAGGCTTACTGTAGGTGCGTCTTAGCGTCACTAACACCCGTTCTGAAGGCCATCTAATGCGTAAGACTCCCTTCCCAGAGTGCAACCTCCACGGGATGACCACTTGGGTGCCAACTCATGCACCCAATCTCTGGGCCATCCGCCTTGGGAGAGCCCTTAGCTATTCTCGTCCCATGTATGCGGATCACCCCTGGAATGTGACCCTTACGAGTCCTCTCTTTCCCAATGGCTCTTTGATTGTGGCACACCCTACCACGTCGTCCACACATGGGCGCTTGGTGATCTAGGTCTCTCCCTTACTGATAACTGGAGTGTGGCTTGGAAACCACCTTTTTCGCCCCATCTTTACTGTTTGGGGTTACCGAGGTCCGAGGCCTCCACGCCCTACACCTTGATGCCACCCCCTCCTCGGCTACCTTCACCCGTGTGTTTCGCAAGACACTAGCCTGTCCTCCCAGTGGACCCAACGTTCGGGGCCCACCGTAACTATGGTCAATGCCGAGGCCTGAGGACCATCCGGCACAGTGTCCCTCTACTGGGTTGGGTAACCTCGTTGGGAAATCCCACACGACCTTACCCGCTGGCAGTAAGATCGTGGAAGAATCGAAACCCACTCGTACCCAAGAGACTGTGGACGTGTCTTACCTCAACAAGTCGCTCCCCACGACCGGAACCCTGGACTTAGCCAGAAGACACCCATTCACTGATTATGTGATGGGGGTGCAACTTCCAGTCATGTGAAAGGAACTCAATACTGATCGTTATGACGACACAATCGACTCTGACGAGCACATGGATGTATATACTACTCATATCAGTTTGTATACCTCGAATAACGTCGCCCTCTGCCGAGTCTTCCCCACTTCACTGAAGGGAGGGGCATTGAGCAAGTTTACAAGGCTTCCACCATACTCCATTGATTGCTTTGACACTCTGGCATCAAAGTTTGGGACACAGTTCGCTACAAGTCGATCACATCACCTGACCTCAATCGCCTTGGTCAACATCTGATAGGAAAAAGGGGAGTCTCTTAGGATGTTCATGCAAAGGTTCGGTAAGGTGAGCTTGAACATCCAAAATTTGAGTCCGTACATGGCCATGCATCACATGGTCACGGCCCTACGGCCAGGGTCATTTGTCAACATCTTGTGCAAGAAACAGGTTGTGAATCTTGACAGGCTTAAGCAGAGAGCTGCTAAATATATGAAGTTGGAATAGTTGAGAGAATACAAGAGTCAAGCAAGAGCTAAGATCGGTGGTGATAAGGGGAAGCAAAAGGAAAGGGAGCGACCTGGCTAATCAAACTTCTGTCGAGGAGACAAGTATAAGGAGACTCGTGGGCCTAGGTTCATTAGGTACACCCCTTTGAATGTTGATAGGGGAAGGATCTTGGACGAGGCCTTGAGTGCTGACCTGATACCACCACCAAGGAAGGTCCCGAGTCCTGATAACGCCGACCCTACACGCAAATGCAGGTTTCATAGAAATACGGGCCACACAACTGAGGAGTGTTAGGAACTAAAGGATAATATCGAAGAGCTTGTCCAAGTTGGACATCTATGTAAGTACGTGCAAGGAGAAGGAAGGAATGTGAAGCGCTCACCCCCGAGGAGGTAGGAACCGGCCAGACGGAGGGAGTACAACCCTCATCTGTTCAATGAAGATGACTGTCGACTTGAGCGTTAGCCACAAAGGGAGGAGCCTCTGAGGAGGGATGGAGTTGGAAGAAGAGGTGGTCAAGAGGTCATCAACACCATCATAGGAGGTTTTGCTAAGAGAGGTAGCTCCAAATCGGCAAGGAAAAATCATTAAGAGTGGTGCAATCGATAAATACCATTTCTTTTTCTTTTCGACCGAGGATGCTCCCCATGACATTCACCGACGATGATTTCAAGGGTATTGACCCTTCACAGGAGGACCTGATGGTCATAACGGTCAACATCGACAACTTCTCTATCATGAAAATGTTGGTAGATCAAGGGAGTTCGGTGGACATCCTTTATTCGAAAACATTTCAAAGGATGAAAATTCCCAAGGAGGAGATGAAGTCGTACAACGATCAAATTTTCGAATTCTCGAGGGACAGGATAGGCAACCGAGGTTCTATCGAACTCTACACCATGTTTGGTGAGGGGAGAACAAGTAAAACCATCAAGATTCGGTACTCAGTGATAGAGGCTAACACCTCATATAACATTTTGTTGGGCTGATCGTTCATTAATTGGTTAGGATGATCGTATCCACTCCCATCTGGCCCTGAAATTTCCCTCAGTCACCTTCAGCGGGTGGCCCGTTGTAGAGCAAGTGTGCCTGCCAGACGGCCTAGTTAAAGCTTTCACCGCACATCAACAAGACATTGTTTTGAAGTTGGTCAAGTTCGACTCCAACCGAGGTCTTATCAGCCTCTAAGGTTGTGTTTCTGGCCTTCAACTCTTTCATTCTCCTTCCGCATATTCCTCAGCTCGAGCTTGGCATCAACCTTGGCCATTCAAGACTCAAAATCTGAAACCGCTTCTAGTGACAACTTCAAAGAGCTAAAAGCCTCGCCCAGCTAATGCTCAAGACGAGATATTTCTTCCGTTGGTTGCCCTCGTCAGCAGCAAGTTTGGTCAACACCAGGCCCGAGCCTGCATCTCGACAGCAGCTGATAGTAGATCTTGGCGAGGGATGGTGGTCAGCATATTTTCTTCGGTCGACATCAGACCAACCTGCAAACCCTTTGAAAATTGAGTGTTTCCCTAGAGAAGCGGCAAAGGGGAAGTGGTAGCACCGATCGGAGATGGTGTTTTGGGCTGGATAAGGGAAGCAGGAGAAAGACATCTCGGAGTTCCATGCAGCGATCGAGTTTTGGAATCAGTCGTCTTCCTTTTCTTCTTTCTACTTCCTTCAGTTGAAGGAAATCCAGGGTCACGTATCTCGGCTGTAGAGGGGTTGCCAACCGTTTCTAGACTGCCCATATGATGTGAGTTGATTTTAGGATTGTTCATTTGTATGGTGACACTTTACTTAGATTTGTATTTTAAGACAATTATAGGTGAAAAGCCTAAGGAAAATTCCCACTAGGCATTAACTTAACAAGTGTTAAGTAGATGTGAAGGTTCATTTCCATAAGGCCAAAGGAAAAACACAATTAAAGGTGAAGATGAATGCCAAAATAGGTGCGGAATTAAACCAAGGAAAACTAAGCAAACATAAATGGCCGAATTGAATTCAAGGAGCAAAAAGAAGAACAAGACATATTTTGGAATTGAAAATTGGAATGGAAAAAAAATGAGTGAAAGGAAACTTAGGAGATGAAATTGAGAATGTGTGAATGTCACCACTTGAGAGGTCTCAATTTCTAACAAGATAGGACATAGGTTTAGGGAGACAATGCTCATACACTCTAACACAATTTGTGTACACTAACTTTACTCTTCATTCAACTTGTGAATACATGAGGTAGGCCTCCCTATTTATAGATTTAGGAGCCTTGGAAAAGAAGAAAAAAGGGTAGAATGGGAAAGGGAGAAGTGGTGCGGTTTTAGGTTTGGACTTTGGTCAAAACCGCACCATCCTACACATTCTAGAAGCTAGAGTTTCCTTTCTACCCTAATGGACTTCTTATGGCCCATTCTTATGTCTTCACCTTCTAATATTGCTATATAGACCTACTCTTGCTTATTCTACTATTTGGACCCCTCATGTGAGCCCAACTTATTTACAACATTTTCTAATTATTAAAAAGACTAACATAAAGAACTTTAGATGCTCTGGTTTATGGCTTCTTCTTCTGCTGATATTGTTTTGAGGCTTGGTGGCCCCCAACTTTGTATTTTGAGATGACTGACCTAGTTCGAAATTGCTTGTAGTGTCTTTAGTCATCTGTGGGTTTGTATCACCTTACCCTTGTGAAGGGCCTTGGCATGGAACGCGGCCAACATGTCAGTCGATTAGGGAGTTGCCTGAGCCATTATACATGTACCAAATAAAAACGAGTTAATCAAAAGTATAGATTAACCGAGATGAAGAACAGTGCGAACATACCATGAAAATAAGTCCATCGTTGGGACGATTTATATACAGTTAAAAGCTTTTGGGTAGGGAGCCTTCTCGATAGGTTATCAAAAACATCATATACCTCTAACTCCTCAGCGCTTGAGGCCGAACGAGGCCACTGTTTGAACCGGGTGGGGGTCTTTCTCCAATATATAGGAAATTTGGATCGACAGGTTTCATCAAAGAAGAAATCCGTACCCTTAGGCTCGATAAAAGTCTTAAAAAAAATTCCTTTGAAATTTTTGTACTAAATGGTATAGGGGGAGAAGAGTTCTTGACTCGATCGACTAATCAGTGATAACCAACTCATAGGGTCAGCGGGGTGAGCAATGCAATAATGAAGGAAATTCAAAGGAGAAGGGCGAAAATAAAACATATCATATACAAGTCGAAAGACCTGCAACGATGCCCAAGAATTGGGGGCAAGCTAAGAGGGAGCCACGTTGAGTTCCCATGGGACACCCATGGTGAATTCATCAAAATAGCTAAATGCAAGTCAGAAAAAAAGACAAGAATAAGGAAAGAAGAAAGGTGTTTCGGTAGGTGAACGACCGATACGTATGGTATCGACCAAATGACACGAGTCAATGACGAGAATTCCATCAACTGCATCAGGCTTAATAAGGCACACTTTATCAACAAAGGACGAGATAGAACAAGAATCCCTGAAAAGGGAGTAGAACCCAGTTACTTTGGGGTCAACCCAATCAAATCCTGTAAGATGGGACGTCATAGTTCATTTTGCAGATACCATCCGGACTAGGAGTTCACGAGGAAGAGGAGGTTAGCGAGAGGAGAGAAGGAAGGCATTTAGTAAAGTGAAGGAGTAGAAGAAGACCGACCGACCAAGGAGGAAGGTAATAATTCTCTCAGTCCCAACCCATTCGAGAACATGTTTAATATTTGAAATTTATTAGTTTATATTATTTTGTAAGTTTTATTTACCCCCAAAAACCCAAACATGTTATAACAAGGTAAGGAATTAGGGATGGTAATGCAGGGCGGGTCATGCGGGTCAGCCCACAACCCACTACTAAAAAGTGCGGGGCAGACTCACTAATCTAGTCTGCTAACCTACTAGGCTCGCCCTGCATAACCCGCAACTCGCACGAGCCATTAGCAGGGCGGGATGGATTGGCCCATTGGCCTGCATAAATAAAAAAATTATTATTTTATTTTCTACAAAAAAATCATACCTCACTCACACACTATTATTGCAGTGTGACCTTTATTTTATTTTATTTAAAATAAATAATATACCCAAAAAAAGTATGTCTTATTTTAATCATATAAAGAAGTTAATATTAAAAATAAAAGTGAATTTACTTTTAAGTAAAGTTTCACATTTAAAAATTGTTAATAAAAAAATAATATAAAGAAGAGATTTCATTAAAATATTTTGTAGTAAAACTTTGATAAGATACTCTCATACATTTACATACATATCAAAGGAAAATATATACAAAACAAATCTTTATTATTTTTAATCAAACCTTATAACAACTTCATATTTGAATGCCTTTATATTTTTTTATCTTAATTAAATTAATTAAAACGATGATAAAATTTTAATTTTTCAACAGTAGAAATATATTTTTTAAAATTAATAAAATTTTAATTTTAAAAAAATATTTTTCTTATAGGTCCGTGAAACGAACCCGCATAGTTGGGTGAGTCTAGATTACCACCTCTATAAGAAATAAAATTTAGAGATGTGAAATAAGTTTAAGCAGATAATAATCTATAAACATAGACTATGCCTGAATTAAAAAAAAGTTATAACTTAAATGAAAGAGATATAGTTGAAATCCAACATATTTATAATATAAGATAAATAGAGTAAATCAAAATATATATATATATATATATATATATATAGATATATTAAGAAATATCTAATATCATGATTTGTTGCATCTTATGTTTTTATTTACCACAATCTTGTTATTGTTTTTAATTTAATATCATGTCGGGTATAGTAGAAATATTTGTTTTTTACATAACTAAAATTCACAAAAGTGAATATTTTAATACATAAATTAAATAATAAATTAATGTATCTGATTATATAAATTATATTCTAGATTTACAATAAATGAATGCTTTAAAAGCATTTTCAATAATTCAAAAATACTTTCAAATTTAGGAAATTATCCAAAATTTAATTTAAAAATCGACATAATAGATGATATTTTTTATAAGTGAAAGAGGTTTTTGTCCAGTTGTGAGTTAATAAAATATATATATATATATATATAAAAATAAATTTTATCACACCCATATATATATATATGGCTGTGTGTGATAAAATTTATTAGAGAGGGAGAGAATTTAAACTGTGTACTCTATATTTTCATATATGAGTAAATAAAAGTTAGTTTGGAAAATCTAATTTGGTTTTTGTTGGATGATAATGAGGCATGTGTTTGATAGTGATTACTCCTCTAAAAGAAAAATCAATTACCAAATACAGAAAAAAGCAACTAGTATGTCCAATATGGTTGTCGCTGTTACCTTTTCAATGGCTTCAAATACAAGCTATATAATCACTTCAATAAACTTATACACACTTAATAATAATAACAATAAATTATCATTATTGTTGAAGATCCTCCATAAAAATAATGCTCATTTATAATATATATATATATATAAGATTTAAATTTCACTTTATAAATATAATTATTTTATGAGATTGAATTAAATAACTTATTTAATATTTAATAAAGATGATTTGAGCGATTCTAAGTCTACCGTTATTTATAAAAACATAAATCAACTTATTAAAAATAATAATAATAAAAAATAAAAATAAAGGTATACTGTTAAATTAAATTTAGTATTATTTGCTCTTAGTTTCAAGGTAGATTAAAAAATTTTAAAAAAATGGTATTGAGATTCAATGGGATCGGAGTGAACAAGAAACACAAGACAAAAAAAAAGTGAGTTATTTGTAAACACCTTAATTTTTCTTAATAAAGAAGAAAGAAAGAAAGAAAGAAAAAAAAAGTTAGTTGAATTTGATGTTGTAACAATGATATTTGTCGGTTTGTTTGTTTGTGGCATGGGTTGTTCCGTTCCCGCTCCTTCCGTCAACTAACTATATCTAATCTAAACTCAAAATCAAGGGAAACAAACTTATCCATTTTATTCGATTTTTGTAAACCTTACGAATTCAGAATTGTGATTACGATTACGACTACGATCACCATCTTCTCCACTAATTTTCCTTTTCTATCTTGAATGTTGCTTCTTTCTAATCAACACTTTTCCATGACCTTTGCTTTTGATTTTCATCAGCACAGTACCCTTCTCGGTTTTTGAAAACCAAATATGAAGTCACCTTCTCGAGTATCGTTTCTTTCTTTCCTTCTATTATCATCGTATTTTTGCTTCAATTCATGTTTCTTTTTCTAAAACTAATGAGAATCATGTTTTTTCTTCTGTTTTATTTGTTTTTATCGTTTCCTTTTTTTGCATGCCATAAGGGTTAGGCCTCATTTCTCTTGCATAAGGTTCGATTTATAATAATCACGATTTATAAAACTTGTGAAAAAGGGTACCATAAAGGTCTTCAATTTCATAAAAACATTTTGGGTAGCTTTTATCTAACCTTGTTTTACGTTGGACCAGGCTTTTTCTTGTGGTGATTCAAAGAGTAAAAGATCATGTCTTTATGCCATCTTGCCAGCAGCTTCTTTAATTTGTGCTGCTTTGTTTTTCATGAGTTCGATCTTCTCATCACAGGTATACACGAATCATCCTTGTTTCTTAACGACTTTGACTTTGATTAAGTAGGATTCATCACATTCTTCCAAATTCCATGCAGCCTAAACTATCAAGCTGGAAAATGAACGATGAACAAACTGCAAGAGCTGATAAATGCAAGGTTCGATTTCTCACTGGGCATGTTTTTTTCTTGATCATATGTAATTTTTTCAGGTACTGAATTTTTGTGCTTAATATTTGTTTATATTGTTTAGTAGAACCAGTGCAGGCCTAAGGGAAGTGAGGCATTACCTGAAGGCATAGTCTCCACCACTTCCAGTTTCGATTTGCGACCTCTCTGGGATCCGCCCATGCCTAAAAAAAAAGGTCATCACACTATAGAAGCTGCACAAGTGAGTTTCTATATATCTCTTTCTTGTACTTTGTTGATGCAGAATATGTGGTCTCTTTAATTTACACTCTTTTGACATAGAGAACACTTATCATCACCACCAACACTGGGTTCAATGGTTATTTTCTTTTGGGTTTCGTCGCTTTTTGGTTCTGAAACTTTATTTGAATTTTTATCAATCTGTAATTTTGGACAACCACGTGCAATATTTTTTGTCATGAACTGATCTGAATAGATACAAAATTAAGAATATAGTTTACGGAAAATATTCTCCATGATTGTCTTGTTACCTGCAAGTTATTAGAGTGCCAATTATGTATATCAATTAACATTTTCCCTAATAGCAGAGACTAAAAGTGGTAACTAAAATTTTAGCAACTCTGTTGGTCAAATTTAAGTTAAAGACTAAATGCCAAAATCTAAAAAGTTTGGAGACAAAAAAGATAAATGTACTAAACCCTTTTTCTTTTCTTCTGGTATGGTAAGGTTAAGCTAAATGCATCAAGCAGTTTGTTTGCGATGGCAGTTGGGATAAAGCAGAAAAACCTTGTGGACAAAATGGTTAAAAAGGTACTTTAATGGGTTTTGTGTACATATTGTTCATTACAAGTACAAGTACTCTTGTTGTTTATGGGTCTGTGACTCTTTCTGCACTACATTGCAGTTTCTACAAAGTAATTTCACTGTGATGCTCTTCCACTATGATGGCATTGTTGATGGATGGAATGATCTTGAGTGGAATAGTCGTGTCATTCATGTGTCGGTAAAAGGTCAAGGCAAATGGTGGGTTTCTAAGGTGATTTCAGATTCCACCCCATCCATATTCTGAATGATATTTGTTATTCTAAGTATGTTTTATCCTGGACACGTTTTCATTGATTAGGTGGTTTGCAAAACGTTTCTTACACCCTGACATAGTTGCAGACTATGATTACATTTTCCTTTGGGATGAGGACCTAGGAGTGCAATATTTCCATCCAGATAAGTATGAAGAATTTTGTTTTAACATTTGTTAATTGCGATTATATAGTTTGATGATCTTGGACTTTCATCCAAATATAGCTACCCTGTCTCATGATTTTTACCATATTTCTTAAAGGTATGTTTCTATCATCAAACGTGAAGGGTTGGAGATATCACAACCAGCACTGGATCCTAAGAAATCAGAAGTGCATCATCAGATTACTGCACGTGGGAGGAGGTCAACAGTGCACAGGTTCACTTCATACCCTTTTCATGTTCTCAACTCTCTTTTTTTTCACACAGATGAAACAACCATCAATAAAATAATCTCATTCTCTTAGTAAATGAATCTGAAAACAAGTGAAAAATTAATTCTTCATTAAAAACATGAGAATTTCGATCAAAATTAAAACTGGAGGAGTATCTATCTAGTTCTCATTATAGCAGTCTCCACTCTTCTAACAAGTACTTCTTTAGAATTAGGCCCTGCTATTTTGTGTCTGGGAAATCCTCTGAAGGTTGACTTAACTATATAAAATCAAACCATTGATAAACTTACTATGAAGTTCATCTCAGCTCCATTGTTGGAATTTTTTGAGTTATGTTGTCCGGACTAGCTGTTGGATGTTCTTTAAATACATTGTTAGTTTGATTTTGGGTTTGAGCTTAGTTAGGATTAGTGATAATCTGTTATCCGTCTTTACGTCGAGAGGTAGAAGCAAGTTTACAAGGGCCGGAAGGTGTTTGGGTCTTTGTAACGCTTTCTGGTATCAACTAAGGTTTTCTTATGTGAGGAGGGACAAACCCCCCCCTCAATCCGTGGTAAGGAACATTTGTTGAAAAACTGAGGGAAGATAAACCTATCTTGTCTTTTTCCTTGTAATGATGTTGTTACTAGACAAGTTTGCTTTGAAGAAAATGCTTATTTATGGATGTTTTTGATCGTTGTGTTTGCAGAAGAACATACAGAACTGGTAATGATGGTAAAGGGTGTAATAAAAGCAGCACAGCTCCACCTTGTACAGGGTAAGATTTTTTTGTTGAAAAAACAAATTTAATGTGGATTTCCCTTTATTTACATAGTTGAAGAAATAAAAGGTGAAGTAATTTGCTTCAGGTGGATAGAAATGATGGCTCCTGTTTTCTCAAGAGCGGCATGGCGTTGTGTTTGGTATATGATTCAGGTGCTCCACTCTGTACTGTGGAGCATTACCATAAGCACTGCTCTATACTGGTTTCATATTTATTCACAATCTGTGGTTTATTTTACAGAATGATTTGATCCATGCATGGGGCTTAGACATACAGCTTGGCTACTGTGCTCAGGCAAGTTAAGCTATGTTTTGGTTAACTTTGATTTCCTTTTTTTATTTAGAATACCATATATATTGTTGGGTACAATTCTAAAATCAAAATGAACTTTTTTATTTGGATAACCATTGTTTTCATAGTGGCAACTGAAATCAATGAAGATTAGCTTGATGAAACACAAATTTCAATTACAGAATAATGCTAACAAACTGTATTTAAATTTTGTCCTTTTGTCATTCTGCTTTTATTTTTGCTTTCTAGTTCAATCTGACCTTATTTCTGATTAGTATAGGGTGATCGAACGCAAAACGTTGGTGTTGTGGATGCGGAATACATTATCCACTACAATCGTCCCACCCTCGGAGGAGGAGATGATAAGAATGTGGTCAGAAAAATGGCATTTTTATTAGAGTTTAATTAAGAAGAAATACTTGTTTTAATTTTCTCAAACACTATAATTTCTTAGCTCAATTCTTACTTTGCATGTGTGTCTTGCATTCTATCTTCCTAGAAACTGAAGCTTATCTGTGTTTTGCAGCTTAAACCTCAGGAAAAGGATCACAGAGTAGATGTAAGTTACCATGTTCTCATGATTTGTCAATAGAAGTATTGTCTGAATGTACCTCAAGTAAAAGCACGTTTTTTTTTTCGATTTAGATTCATAGACTTGTACCAGTCAGATTCCTTGCAAAACTTGTGCTCTAGATGGGCTAATACTTGGGTTGTGTTTGGTTTATAGAAAAGAAAAACAATTCTTTGGGGGTCCCCTCAGATGTTTGATGCAAGACAACGAAATAGGCAACACTAACCTTTCAAGTTTCATAATATAGTCAATTGCTTTGCAATTTGGCTCTACATATTTGAGATTCTTGCATGAGAAAATTTATGCCAAACAATTAGTATAGCTGAGTGATGCATAATTTTTTTCTGTGGTTACTGACACCAACATTATTTTGGGGGGTGTGCAGGTGAGGAGACTTTCTTACCGGGAATTAGATATATTTAGAAAACGTTGGGAGAAGGCAGTTGAGGAGGATGAATGTTGGGTGGATCCATTTCAACTGCCAGAGTAAGAATTGGATTGGCCAACAAGTTTTATGTAAATTTTGTACCTAAAAAACATGTTATATGTGAAGAGAAGTGCTACAGGTAGCTTCAGCAAGTGTGGATCACTAGTAAGACGTACAGAGAAAGCTTAGAGGATCTCATGACATGCTCCTGGAATAATTTTTTTTTTCTTAAATAATTTTCCACCTTTTATTGGATCAGCTTTAAAGGGAAACAAAATAATGATAAAGAGTAGTTAGAAATTTGAAAGTTAGACTCTTCACCCTGTTGTTTTCTTGAGTAAACATCTTACTGTCATTTTTTTTTCAATTTTGATTTGAGAAAAGCAATAGATGTGAACTTGTCAAATTCATTTGAAGAGAGCTGATAATGATTGATTATATACCATATGATCGTTTCCTTTTATCTTCTTTTGTTTCTGCTAGGATCATCTCTTTATTCGACACTTCATATAACATCATCCTATAAGACAAGATGGTCACAAATTTTAGGTATGAACGATTACAAAATGAGATGACATGCAGTTTAAGATATAAAAAAAAACGAGCCAAGTTAGAAGTGGTGAATTTTTATTCCCCCTAAAAAAACCAAAACATTTGCTTTGTATGTTTTCAGCAATATAAAATAATTTCTGCAGTAAGATAGCAACATCAATAAAGTTAAGGCAAATCTTAACGGGTGTTCTTAGTATTAATGAAACAAAAGTAAAAAATATGTAATGAAAGTGAAAATACTCATTATATTAAAAATATAAAAATATTTATTAATCATTTTAAAGATAATTAGAAGCAGTTAATAGAATGCACTTGCACCTTCAAGTTAACTTGTTGACAAAACACTTAAGAAAATATTGAAGTTACTTAAATGGAATATGCTGCTGAGAGAGTGAAACCCAATTTGATTAGAACAGCCCCAAGCAACTCCAGTTGGATCCTTAAATTATCCTTACAACAGTACATGGGTTGTTGCGAAATGAGGTCAAAAAGATTCCAAAACACTCTTCTCAAGATGCAGAATTTAGTTGCAATCTCTCCACACCAGAACCCACAGCCACAAATGCCTCTGCCTCACAAATTTACCAATAAAAAGTGATAATTAAAAATTTGACATTATGGAAGCCTTGGTATTAGTATCACAAAACACATAGAAAAGAGAGAATAATACACATACCAAGGATAATTGCATCGATACATGAACCATTGTGGAAAAAAAAAAATAGCAAAACATATTAGAAATGTGGCAGGTTTGTAGCTAAGGCTTCAATATCCTATCTCCCACCCCACCCCAATAGAATTAGTATGATGATGGAAAGGTGAAAAACTGTGATAAAGCCTGAGATTCGGACTAACAGTAGGGAAGTTGCAAGAGAAACAACTAAAGATGGCAATCAAAGCAATTGCATGTTTTAGGGGTGAAGGAGCAGAAGCCAAAAGGTCTATTGGGAATGTTGCAATTGATGGCATAGCAACATGGAGAGGGCAAGCAGATCCCTTTGGCCCCACCACAGCAGGTGCATACTGCACATATCTGGAAGCTTCCCAACTTTCTCCGGCTCTCATTCATCATCATCATCATCATCTGCATGGAAGCTGCACCACCATTTGCCTGCTAATAATCAAAATTAAGAAAATTGAGCTACACATTCATTCAGATTTAGTGGGATAGGAGAGAAGAGGAGAGAAGACTACATGGGGTAAGAAAATAGACAAAAAAATGAGAGTGATGATGATGAGGCCATGAGCATGAGTAGAAGAGGGCATCTTGAGAAGTGCTTCTTAGGTTGGTGGTGATGGAGAGCCAAAAGTTCAAGTTTTTAAGCGGAAACTGAACTATAAAGCTAGCTTTGCACAGTGGAGTTAGAACAGGGAAAAGAGTGCAGACGAAAGAGAAGGAAAAATGTTTAATTTGAGGTTAGAGAGCACGGAGTCTGACCCCTGTTCTCTCTCCTCTCTGCTCCCCACTCTCTAGAGTTAAGGCTAGAGTTGATAATCCCATGGGATTTTATTCAGTGTCACCAATTTCCTATTGAGTAGTGATAATTTCACAATACCTTTATCTTATGCCTTATTATTTTATAAAAGTATCCTTATCATATATAAGTAATCCAACATTTAAAAGGTGTAATATGAAAAAAAAGGTTGTCAAAAAAATCATTTTTCTTTCCTATTACGTCTTCAACTCTTCAAACCTTCTACCACTCTTTAATACTCCAAAAATGTCCATACATAAAAGTAATTGTCTGCATAATACTTTTAAATAATAACATTGTTCTAATTACATTTTTTATTTATCAATTACTTTTATGTAAACGTAATTTCTTTTTTCTTTTTGGGCAATGAATATGTTATAGCTAAAGATACTCAGAGAGCTTTGCCTACACTAATAATGTTAAGGTATATTTATATACCTAAAAACAGTTAATATATATTATATATTTTACTTAGGGATAGTGAGTTTTGTCATTAAAGATGAACATTTTGTTTGAACTAGGTTGGAAGTGAAAAGGGAATAAAATGAAGAAAAATGAGTTGAAAGTGAGTACATTTTGAATGTAGACGGTATGATTGATTTAACATTATTGATTGATTTAACAAAATATCTCTGACTTAGTTAGAATTTGGAAAGATTTTGAATTAAAATAAAAAAGAATGTTTATAATTAAAAGTTGATATATTTATTTATATATTTGTATTTGTAATTTGTAATTCAAGAAAAAAAATTACATTTAAATTTTTTAAACAATATTATTGGGTAAAGGAAATAATAATTGTAAGTATAATTCATATGTATAATTCGTACCATGTTGAAAAAATAAAATTGGTAATAGACATGCATAAAATTTCAAATGGAAATTACAACATATTTTTCACATTTCTTAAGCATACCATCTTTAAGTTCAACCAAAGATTTCACGCAAATGTATCATGATCTGATGAGTCGATTAATTTTTAAAATTAATATTAAATTAAGAATTCAATAAAAATTATTAACATAATTTAAATCTTAAGTTGTATTGTAATCTCATTTACATTATTTAATACAAACAATGAACTATAATCAATTATGTATGAGTACATAATCGATTAAGCCTCACATTCTAATCGATTAACAAGTCTGTCTTAATTGATTACAAACAAACACAACCTTAATCAATTACATACCACATCTTAATATATTATAGAATGCAACTTAATCAACATGGAGTCTATGCTTAATCCATTATAACTCAGTATACATGTTTATGCACATAGCCACATCCATCCTTGTTTCACCTTCCAATAGAACCAATATCATGTAAACCCAAAGTCATAAGATAATATTTATTTAAAAAACTCAAGTAAATGCACCCTACCAAAGCACATATTGAACTAACCTACAAAGGTTCTGTCTTCTTCAATAGTAGCTTTCCTTTGTGCACTTGTAGAACTATCTTCACTTCATCTCATGTTCTACCCCTGAAAAAAATCCATGCTCATTATACCTCCCCATACAAGATAAACCAAAGGGGACCAAAGTGAACTAACCTTCCACTCCAAAACAAGAATGTTGTCTTCACTCAATAATAAAGTATTTTTTTAACATTTCATACACTCATTTCCGTACCACACAACCTCCTTACACGTACAACCTACTACACCATGTGAAATTACTATTTCTTCTAAAAAATAACAGAGGAACCTCCTCACTTTACCTATTCATGCAATATGCTCTTCTTTACTTATAAGTTAAAGGCTTAACTTATGTATATCTATCACATATAATATACATATTTCAAATCTAACATATTCCCTTTACCTCCTCTTGACCTTCTCCACAAACATCCAACAATGCTCAGAGTGTTCAACCCATATCTTGTTATTTATAATAATTTTTCAAAGCATAATCAACTATGCCAAGACTTATAACCGATTATGAAAAATTAATCGGTTACGACCCACAACTCATCCCTTCAACATGCATTTTTCAGGATTCACCAACTCCAAACTCCAATTATGCACATACATGAAACATCACCATATAGGGTTATAAATGTAAATCAACTTCTTCACTCAAAATTTTCAAGCTAATCTTTACAATTTAGAAGTGGTACTCAATCTTTCCTCTCCTTTCTTTCCATGCAAATAATCACAAATCATGTCCATTAAACATTAAACATAAACTGTGACATTTCTGAGCTTCCAAATCCACAACAAGAGGACAACTACCATCCAAACAAAGTGAAAATAAATTAAGACTGTTATTAACTAAATATTGCTTTTGGTGTTACTGTTGTTCTTATTATTTACATTTTTTCACTTTAATTAACAATCATGCGTTGCATTACTCTCTTTTTTGGGAGTGGTTAAGACTTAGACGTGCTTTCCTTTTGAATTTGATTTGACTGAGCTGTGAAGATTGTCGGTCATACAAACTATTTTCGTCTTAACATGTTTTCTTCACCCGGACTTCCATTACATATTTTCGTCGGCACCTGCTTGGACATTTAACTGCAGTTGCATCGTACATAGCACGTGTACAACCCCACGCTCGGTCTAAAACCGACAATGATGTAGCGAAAAATAGTGACAATCTAAGCAGAGCACCAACACAGTTCGTCTGCTTCACCGAACAATCAAGAAATCACTCTACATGATTACTCTGCGGTAATGCTAGAAATTAGATTATTTTAGGGATAAAAACACTGCAAAAAGTCGATCCAATAATTATTTTTCCGGGGACACAGTGAACTCTCATGACAGTGTAAACCTATAAAAGAAAGAATCGGATCGGCAGTACCTGCATAAGTTTAGTCATATAACATGCACGTAATTTAATTAGCAATACCATACGCGTGTTATCTTCAGCTACAGAAAATGGGACTTTCTAAAGCCTCCATTAAAGATATTCCAGATTATGACTTGATGCATGTGAACTGCAAACCCAACTCCACCCATAATGGGACCATGAAATTTATAGCCTGAACCCCACAGCATTCTCTACAAGAACAAAAGTAACATAGGTTTTGAGATTTGGCATATTGGAAAAAGTACATCAGTAAGGTTCAGCTTTCACTGCCTCCAACATTCATAATCAAGGCTTTCTACCCTTCAACTCTGCAAAACAAAATCTGTCAAGGACAATCACCGCAGATAGTATGCATGATAAGAAGAAAATAGAGCCACAGATTAAAATAACATTCCACCAGTTGATATTTACACGGATGTACAAAATATACTTTAACTTGATCAGCTAAATTCTGGTAAGAATGTACAAGAATATGAAAAATAGAAAGGTATCGGCGATACTGTTTGCTTGCCATTGAAAAGAATTCCATACATGCTCAGCAGACAGCATAAACCCAACTGCGGTGAGGGTAAAGTTTGAGCAATGAGTTTCAATCCTACAACCAATAAATATCCAGAGGTGGTAAAATTTGGTCATTACATATTTCTTCCAGAAGGAGGTTTTTACATAATGTGAAAAGTTAATTAGAAAGAGTGGTGGCGCTTGAGGACAGAAGGATTGTTCACATTGGGTTGGACCTAAGGTGACAACATTCGCTTAAATTTATCCAATGACCCTGGTAACATGAAATCCAGAACATTTGATTCTGTCAACTGCATTTAATTTTATTGACAGAATCAACTTGACATGACCTCTGTACATCTCCAGCAATGGGAAAATTAATTTACAGATCAATCATCTTTCCCCTCAAAAAAATTGTAAAAGCTAAGTGACCCATTTTCAAGAGACATCGTCATCCATCATCATCAATGTCACCATCACCAGAAGGAATCTGTCTTGTCTCTGATAATGAGAGCCGCCTGGGCGTTGCTGAGCTCGACTCAACAAGTCCTTCCGAAGATAAACTTAACGCAGCAGTTCCTGATGAAGATCGTAGCAGATGCTTGCTCGGGGCATCAGCTGAAGGCGATGCAGAGATATTATAGGTGAAAATTCCCATTGGATGGTCAAACTTGCAACTTGGGCCAAATTTGCATATGCCATAACGAGAATAGAAGACACACAAAGGTTCTCCCTGTAAGAATGGGACACTGCCTCTTATCAGCTTGCTCTAATTCCATTAAAACTGATAATATCAAACTAAAGTTAAGAGAATGATGACACAAATATTTGCAGATGATCCCATTTTCTCCAATTACCACAAACAAATTAACCTTTTCACACATTTTCCAGTTGATTGAAGGAAAGATGAGAATACACAAAAATACTGCACAGACTTCGCACTGATTTAAAAATGATTAATATGAAAATCACACCATTGAAAGATATGTGATAAATCAAGAGCCATAGGGAGAAACCCTAATGCTGTCAGTCATCATAGTTTGATTTAAGATAATATAACAAATACATACTTCGAACTACTCAAACTAATTACCATTCTCAGCATCCTCTCTAGTGTCTATCTGACTGCTTCAAACCATTCCAACTTAGGTCGGCTTCAAATTATTTTTAAACATAAAACAACAACTTTCCAATCACATTCAAGGGTTCAAGCACCATTGTATATAATATGATTAAATCCATGCATAGAAAAACTATCTGTAGTAGAATTATTTTTGCCACTTCCTAACAACAAGGTCATGTCATGTTAGGAAAAAAAGAAGGGATACAAATCCAAGAGGTAATGCAACAATCAAATAACAAGTAGTATGAACACAGAAAATTATGGAGACTAAATCTTAATCAAATTGTCGCCAAACTCAAAAGCCCGAGAACTACAATGAAGAATAAATTCAGAAATGATAAAATTTATGCCTATGAAAACAAACTAGGCGGATAGAACTCCATAGGAAGAACCCAACTCACAGGACGTAAAGGAAGGCCCATGGGACTCAAGACACAGTCAGGAGCAGGAATTAGCCTTTCGTGTGGGTGGTGGAATCGACAGACTGCACCAAACTTACAGTCTCCTGTCTTCATGTAGAATTGGCATTCAGGCTGGCCAGGTCTCTCAGGAAATATGTTTTCCCTCTGCAATGCATAAAACCCTACTGGAACAGTGCCAGAACGGAATTGAGAATATGCTCCATGTGTTCCTGTGTTTGCTAGCTCACCTTGGCGAGAAGTTCCATATGTTTGACCATTTCTCATTGCTTGCTGAAGACTGTCTGAATTAGAGATTGATCCCACTTGACCCTGCAAAATAAATATTCTATTAAGACATTGACATGTATGATGTATCAGCCAGGGAAGATTCTACCAAAACAGTTGTGCACATATGCACCTTGTTGCATTATTACCTAAGTTAAAGGAATGATCATCAATCTATTCTGTTCACAGACAAATACCGTGAAATTTCACACCAACAGAGTTTCAGCATCATTTTTACAGAGAAACAGTGATCATAATGATGGAAATAAATGACCTTCTACATACATTTAACATAATCTGATATGACATGCCTTAGAACCAGCCAAAACACAGAATAAAACTATCGTGTTCTTCTTTATTTCCTATGGAAATAATGGATGAGCTTACACTGTATGCACTCCAACCAGGCACTGAAACCACTCCCTGAGGAAGAATTAAGGGTGCATAACTTGAAGGACCTTGCCAGCGAGGACTGGGAATGTATGATGCCCTTGCCCAATTTGTAATTCCTCCTGCAAATGACTGCTGACCTGGTGTAGTTGGAGAATGGACAGTAGGGTACAGAGAAGAATCCTGTAATGAAAGCATCATATTACTCGGCTGAGGATGGTGGAATTTGCAAGTGTTCCCAAATTTGCATTGTCCAGTTCTCAAATAATAAGTGCATTCCGGCTCATTCTGCAGAATCAGGAGACAAAAAAAATATTTTGTAAGTTATATATGAACACTAATATCAATCAGAAAGCTAGTACAATTTCTATAAAGGCTCGGGGATCAGATATTAAATATCTACATGCAAGAACACAGTTTTGGAAAGTATAACCATAAGATCTGAATTTATGCAGGTCTGACAGTTTACTGATTACCAAATGAGTGAAGATACAGTAATGAACTACAAATTTATGACCAACTACTATTGTAATCATAATTATAAATAAATAAATATTAAAAACTAACAGGTCGGAGCGGATAGCCTAAAGTATTTAAGGAAACTCTTCCAGCAATCCCAGTCTGGTCTTTAGGATGATGAAATTTGCATGTGGCTCCAAATTTGCAAGTTCCTGTCTTCAGATAGTACTGGAAAACAGAAAAAAAAAAAGAAAAAGACATCTTCTTTGTGGTGATTGGTGAATGTTTAAATAAAGAATGCATGCCGAGAGATAGAAATTAGTGCTTTACAGATCAAGGTTGATGTCTTAACATCTCTATTACTCATAAAGAACAAAAATACAAAATCAAAAAGAAAATCTGATCAAAACGCTTCATAGTTTGGCATGAAGTAATTTTCATTTCTATAGTAACTATAGCTCCTGTTGATATCAGTGCTTAAATCAAGAATTAGCACATGCTATTAAAAGTTGAATAGCACACATACGTACAAGCCATACATATATAACAATAAGTTCTTAGGAATGACAAGAGCAAGATTTTCTATTTAATTCACCTTAACTTTTCAATTGTTCAACTGGTTTTTTAATATATGTGTGGGTGTGTGTGTTTGTATGTATGTATATGTATATAGTTTGGCAGAACAGTTGGTTTTTAATTATATAAAAGGAAAAATGAACTGAATGTTATTACAACATAATTTAGGCAAAGTCATGTACGCACAAGTTCACAGTTCTTCCCTTTCCCCCTACCCCATTCTCCACAACTTTCAAATTCACTGACATTTTAGGCTAGCCTTACATATCATGGTCTCAAGAACCACATGAAAGTGTCAATCCAAATCCAACAATTACGCCCACAAAGATTGATATGATTTAGAGAAATTGCTAAACTCCACCTAAAAGGAGACAATTCCCAGACCATGCAAATAAATAAGCAACATGCACCTTATGCATGCATTGAGAAACTAGTACGTGCCTGACATTCTGGTTGTCCTATTCTTTCTGGGAACTCGCCAATCATCCTTGCAGTGGCAATAGCCTGATAGAAGATAATCAGTATCAGGAATTTATATTCACCATGTAATATAATGATATCAAAATGAAAATCATCAACACAGTATGATTCAACATTATGTTGCTTCAGTAAAGTGAAACCATTAATGTGAAAAAGAGCATGTATGTGAAAAGCCAAAGAGAAAAAAAATGTTGTTTCCACACCCAAAGCTAGTTTAGGAGTGCTGCATCAAGAGAGGAATATACAACAGAGTGACATCCTCCCCAGTGTTTATGTGCATCTTTCGCTGCTAAAATGCTGTCATAATCCAGTACAACGAATAGAAATGCACGTGTTTTGCATAGAAACATGCCAACAAACTAACCAAAAACATGAGAAGGACAGAAAATGTTAGAAGACAACAACAAATAGTTTTAAGTGTGCATAGCTTCGATCAACTAGAGAGATTTTAATTTTATTATGACAAGAAAATAGGAAAAATTCAAAATGAATCCATCTAAGAACAAGAAACATGTATCATCATCTAATTTAAACTCATATTATAAAATTACAGCATAATTTTAGAAATAAATGCATTCTAACATGTACCAGCTTCCTGTTAGGAGGATGATTAAATCGACACGTTGCACCAAATCTACAGAGTCCAGTTCTGATGTAATATGAACAGTCTGGCTCCCCTGGACGCTCCGGATAAGCTCCAGAATCCATTGTTTCGCTAGTCCTCAAATTCATCACCCAGAGTGAATCTGAAACAGCATCATAAACGCGTGAACAGCATGACATAAGTGAAACTGAAGCCACATAATCAATGCACACAATGGCTACAAATCCCAAACCTACAATCACAAAAATAATAAAAACTGTCGGTGCAACTACCGTTAGAAAAACCTTAAATCACGATAAATAACTATAATAATCATTTTCCTTTTTAAAATGTTCAGAGAGAAAAAAAAAACAACACGGTTTCAATAGAAATGGAATTTGATTCTCGCAGCAGTTTAAATCAAGCAAAAAAAATTATTGATCTGAATTGAACACGTGACATCTCCTAATTCTAACGCAAAACATTGGAACACGAAATGTTACTTTATTAATCTAACGCGTTCAATTTGAAAAAAGAAAACGCTAAAAGAAATTAAGCAAAAAAGAAGAGAGAAAGAACCTTGTCCTTGAGAGATTGGGGAATTGCGGCGTGTAATGATTCCATGAGGTTGAGGATTAGGGATGATGAGGTTGAGCTTCTTCTTCTCCATTCATAAGCCTTTCAATTCTCATTTCCCACCTTCTCCACCCCATTCCTCAAAAGAGAAACTTCTCCTCTCCACAAACCTCACCACAACTCTCATCTCTTCTTTCTCTCTCTTCTCCCACACGTGCCATCTCTTTTCCCCTTCCCTTTTTTTTTTTCCTTTTTTCACTTAAACCAATGAAGAATTTTCGTTTATTTTTATTTTAAAGTGTGAATTTAAATGATGTCTTTATACATGGAAAATAAGAGCGAAAACTCATCTCTCCATCTCTTTCTTGTTTTTCTTTAGGAAAGTATGATAATTTTGTAGGTTAAACAATCAAAAAGAGAAAATTTTAATAAATCATTAGAATGAATAAATTATTTTGTTGAGAAGTAGGCATACAAGACAAGGTTAAAAATAATTTTAAATCTAATTTCACTCCTAAAAAAATAATTTATAAAATAAAATTTATATTTATTTATGTTCCTGCTAGGGAGGTGAGACCTAGAGAACTATTGAAGTCTTCGTCTTTCTCTTTCTTTCGGACATGTTGCTAGGATTTCACTGTTATAATGTCAAATGGGAGAGGTACGAGCAGAAGGCACTCCGACGCTCAAGTTAGTAAAGGATGTTCGGCACTCGGTAGGTGTACAGTAATAATGACGTACATTGTTCCTTAGAATGTCTGCTATTTATATTATTTTAATGGGCTTACCTCATTGGGTCTGATTAGTGGGATCACTCTTGTGGTTGCATTATCTAATTCTTAATGGTACTTTAGCTTCACTAACTTTGGTTTGAAGGTTAATGGTTATATGTGTTGGTTGGTATGACTGAGTCATATCAGCGTGTCGGTCGATCATATATCGATACAGTTGCCCCAGACTCGAGGATGGACATAATCGATGAGTCTTTAATGATGAGTGTCGGTCGATTTCATTTAGATGTGTCATTATTGAAGTTTTCGGAGTATGATGTTACATCAGACGACGTGACATGACCTACATTGATAATGTCATTATTTTTAATTAACTTGAAATCTGTCGATATTACTTTATTATTATTAAAAAATAATGTCAAATTATCACAACTTAAATTCGTACATCATCGAAAATTTATCTATTTCAATAATTTATTAAAATTTTAAATAGTATATTTTCGTGAAAATTACAATTACCCTCCTTTCTTCTCAAGCTATGACCTCACTCGCTCGCACGCATTGCTTTTTTCTCGCTATCGCATTAATTGGTGCCGCCAACTCAAACCACAAACTCTCTCTTTCTCTCCGCCTTTCTATGGGTTTCAACTTTTGTGCAAAAACGACACCAACTGCTTTTACTCTTTTTATTCCCCTATTATTCCTCTTCTTTTCCTTTCTTTCTATAAATAAAGGTTCTAAACTATATTATTATTATTATTCCTAGTGGAAATATTTGTACAAATACATAAATATATATATGGATTTACTTTTTTATTATATCATTTATATATAATTATGTTTAATATTAAAAATTAAATAAAAAATGTTAATGAAACTAAAATAGTATTTGTGTATTTATGTTTTTTATTTTTATTACTTATATATAATTATGTTTAATATTAAAAATTAAATAAAAGATGTCAACTAAATCAAATATTAAGAAAAGATAAAAATTATAATTTTTAGGAAGGATGAAGATATTAAAAAAAAGATTGCTTCACAATGGGAAAATGTTTCCACGTCTAATAGATTCTTCCACGTCTTATAATTCACTTTTCATAAATTACTCCACATTAAAAATTTAAAATTGATAATTGTTTTTTACTTAATGGAAATATATTAGTTTTTTAGAAAAACAGTTTTTAATTAATTATAAGAATAATTAGTTATTTAGTAAATATTTAAAAAATAGAAAAATAACTGAAATATCCAAAAAAAAAAAAAATTCATCCACATCTCTCTCAATTCAAAACCATCCATCCACATGTACCAAATATTTTAGAAAAAGTAGGAAATGACGCAATATCCATAATAATAAAATCAAATCAAATATTGATATAAAGATAAAATAGAAAAAAAAATTAAGAATAGTTAAAAAAAATCTCATATATATAGATTATTATTATTATTATTATTATTATTATTATTATTATTATTATTATTATTATTATTATTATTATTATTATTATTATTACATTTCACAGAGGAAAAAAAAGTCCATAGATTATTATGATATATACATGGACTTAGAGTCCATATTATCGTTTAATTACACATTTTATTAATTTCCAAATAAGTTCAAAATAATATTTATCACAAATTTATTAATTGATTGTGTAAAATAAAATTAGAGTTCAAAAAACTTATTAATAGTAATTAATAGTTTTTTAGTCGATACTAAAATACTAATTGATAAAACTATTTCTATATAGACTCATTTGCAGTTTTACCAAGGAATTTATAAAGCAAATTAAATACGATAAAACGCCAAATTATTTCAAAATAAATTGAAGATGAGAACGAAAATATTGTTAATAATATAGAAAAATATTAATAACAATCAAAATCAATTTAAATAAAACAAAAGTAAAATATCAAAAAATACTTATTTAGTTGCTATATTATTGTTTTATTTCTACTTTGAGTACATTTAATGATGATGTGATATGCTATGATGTCATTGTTGTTAATGTGACAATGTTGACAACGTTATGAAGAAAAAGTCATAGTTTTGGTTGGTGACACGGAATGGTTATGTCATCAAAGTTTAGATGAGTTTATCTTTAATGATTTCTTTTTAGAAAAAAATGTAAAGAAAAACAAACTTATTTTTTATAAAATTAAAATTAATTTAAGCACAAGTTTAACAAATTTTTAAAAAATTTATACAAATTTATATAAAATAATTTTATTTAAAAATACTTTTTTTCCTAAATCAATAATGATGAAATTCATTTAAATATGTACGTAATAACCTAACACGATAATATTATAAAAATGAATGGTGTGACGTTATCAATGTGACGAAACCATTACTTGGTCCTCTTTTAACAAAAGAGAGTGAGTAAAAAATATTTTTTAATAAACTGCTGTAAAATTTAATACTTATAATCTTTTGTGTCTAAAAGTTTATACACTACTAAACTAAACTAAAGTACTCAATAAAATTAAATATTTATTATATTTATGTTTTCTGTAAAGATAAATAAAATAAAATATAAAATAAATCATAGGTTTATTTTTAAATATAAAAAAAATAAATATAACTTAAATTAATAAGTATAAATGCATTAATTCTCATATATTTTCAAAAAAAGTTAAGTGTCTATAAAATTTATAATTTATCTTTCTCATGTCAACCTTCTATGATCTATAATACATAAACACTTGACTTTACTTTCACAAGATCAATGTATTGAAATTAGCACTCAGAGACTCACACATGTCATACTACCCAATGTGAATTCACACATCTATGTGCATAAACATATCTTAACCTCAAGCTCCTCGTATGACATGTTTAATTCATATGACATGAAATATCAAGTTCTTTTTAACACTCCAAATAAATCATATGATCATTCTTCGACTCTCACCACCTAATACTTTTCATCTATATGATTTCAAGATATCAATAGAGTCATGATTGTCCATTTTCAAAGTACATCACAAATCAATATACTCCTAACAATCTTAACACGATTTTCATTTCCTAAAAAGTTGTCTCGGTCACATTTCCACATCATTACATACTTCATTTAACACATCAATACACCATTAAATCACATACAATTCAATATATATAAAAAAATTTCACATAAATGCATAAATACTTACTTTTAATCATATAATTAAATAAACATAAAAAATTGTACCCAATAATAATAAAAACATAATGAACCAGGCTCTCAGAGGAAAAAATAAAAATTTAAGTTTTCCTTTTATCTTTCACAAAAATTATCTCATTTGAGAGAAAACGGGTATCGCTCAAGCAAAAAATCACTTGCTTCAGCAAAAATTGACATGAGATCACCCCAAATTTTACCTCATTTTTGCTTGAGCGAGATCCCTTCTTCCTTGAGTAAAAATGAACCCGAGAACACCCTATTTTTCACCTTATTCTAGTTTGGGCGAGAATTTCCTCGCTTGAGTGAAATAAAAACTGCACAATTATGCTATATTTCATATTTTCAACCAATTTGCATCAAACATATTAAACCCAAAAGGACAATTCCCTACTTAAAGTTGGATAGTTAATCTAATAAAGCTATTATGTCAATCTATAATACCATCTATATAGTCAACATCTTTAAATCAAAGTTATTTATAATCAACAACTAATACTCGCAAATTCTTAACTTCAATTATATCATAATACAATTCAACTCATTTATACTACCATTCAAACACTTCCAATCTCAATCAAAATATATTCAATAACTTATTCACATCAAAATCAATATATAATATCCAAAATCTACAATTTCACAGTTTAAATTTTCAATCAATATACTACTTCACTCAAAAACAGATAATCCTGTAAGAAAATTGGAACTGTGACCACGTCACCCCCACATCCAGATCTTATACGGATTCTATTGAAAATTTAAAAGTAGTTCCCCTTACATGAGAAGAAGTAGAAGTACTCATAAAGAGCTCAAATCCTACAAAGTCTAAGGGTAGTTTAACCTGCACTATAAAGTTCTGATCAAAGATCTAACTATATCACTAGGAATTTGAACTAACATGGATTAATCCTGAAGCAAGAAACACCACATGCAAAGCCTATACCAAAGATAACCTAATGTTCCCGTCAGTTGACCTAAAGTGTCTTGGTGCGTCTACGACAACTGTGCTCCAAGAATCCCTCCTCCTTACGTGCTTTTCTCCTAACGATATCACCTGAAAATACAAGAGACAAAGGGCGCCCTCGTGACCGTTTGCACTCCGACGCTCAAGTCAAACACCAGACAAAGAAACACCAAAAACTCTTAACTTTGAGAGTTTGTGTGACTGTGTGTGTTTCGTGCTAGGATTGCGTACCTTGTTATGCTAGTTGTTTCCCTTTATTTATCTTTCAATGTTTTTGCCCCTTTTGCTAACTGTGACTTAAGCTTACTGTAGGTGTGTCTTAGTGACACTATCACCCAGTCTTAGGGCCATCTAGTGTGTAAGACTCCCTTACCGAAGTGCAACTGGCGCGGGATGATCACTTGGGTGTCAACTCATGTAGCCAACCTCTGGGCCATCCACTCTAGGAGTGCCTTTAGCTATCCACGTACCCTGCATGCAGATCACCCATGGGACGTGACCCTTACGAGCATCTCTTTCCCAGTGGCTCTTTGATGGTGGTGTGTACTACCGCATCCTTTACACCCCATGCACGGACCGCTCGTGATCTAGGCTTCCCCTTACTGATAATTGGAATGTGGCTTGGAAATCACCTTTTTCGACTCATCTTTACTGTTTCGGATTACCAATGTCTGAGGCCTCCTCACCCTTCACCCCAACACTGAGCATACCTCGGGCAACTTGGTTCACGAGCTCCGGAGGCACTAGCCCACGCCTCCTCGTGGGACCTAGCCCTCGGGGCCCTACCATAACTGTGGTCAGCGCCCAAGTCCGAGGACTGGTCGGTACACCTAATAAGTTCATAATTGACTCAAAGGAAGAAAGAACAAAAATGATTTTACTCTGTCTAAAACTCTGACCGGGTATCTTGCAATATTCTATGCCAGGAATCCAATGGCGGATTCCGATTGTAAGTCTGATGACATGTGAGTTCAGAAAGTTGGACAGAAGGAAAAGGAAGGAAGAATGAAATTTCTAGAGAGATTGTGGTTCTTTTAAAATGAGCATGAATAATTGATATTTCTATTTGTACGTATTACCTTATTGATCCTTACATTCAGGGTCAATATTCAATTTATTACAGTGATTTTAAAAAAATCAATTTGGTCCCTGTTTTTTTAAAAAGTACCCAAATTGGTCCTTTCTATTAAGTTTCCCCCAACGACGTCAAGTGTTGCTAATGTGACAAACAGACCAGAGACACGTTTGATTGTGTTGTGTGAGATGGCAAGTTGAGGGGTTTTGCAGAGATTAATAAAGTTCAACATTTGGGGTTTCTTCCATTTAAGAGATGCTTCAAAGGGAGTCCCCTCGTCTGCACCTTCGTCGACTGCACCTTCCACTCCATCAACCACCTGGACCTTGAGCATCTGCTCCTGCACAACTTATGCATATGGTGTTTATTTCTTACTAAACACAAGAGGTTTTAATAAATGAATAAACTCCTTCAAGCAACACAATTAGATGAAAATACAGTGTTTCTAACATCAAATCCCCTTCCCATTACAACCAAAGCACCCTAAACACAAATATACATAACTAAATTAAAATATACTTTAAGCCTTCTTGGGAGATTTGGTAGCTTTAGATGGAGATTTGGGCTCCTTGGAAGCCTTATCGGTCTTCTTGGGCAACAGAACAGGGTTAATGTTGGGAAGAACACCACCATGGGCAATGGTCACACCAAAAAGCAATTTCCCCAATTCCTCATTGTTCCTCACAGCCAAAAGCACATGTCTAGGAATAATCATGTTCTTCTTATTGTCACGAGCAGCATTTCCAGCCAATTCAAGCACCTCGACAGCTAGGTATTCAAGAACAACAACCAAGTAAACAAGAGCACCGGTTCCCACACACTTCGCGTACCTTCCTTTCTTCAAGTAACGCCCTACTCTTCCGACAGGAAATTGGAGTCCGGCCCTAACGGACCTTGTGACCGGCTTCTTCGTTTGCCCACCGCCCTTTCTTCCTCCGACACTCTTCTTAATCTTTCCATCAGCTTCCATGTCGGGACCCTAGAAATTAGTTGCGCTTGAAAAATAAGAGAGGAAGTGAGGAATGAGAAGGTTAAGGGATGAGCAGAATTGGGTGTGATGAATGGTCATACATGATCATACCCCAACTGTAATTCAAAAAACCCTAACCCCCAATTAATTTTTCACTAAACTAATATCTCAATTCACACCACTTGACACCTCACATCTCTCAATCCCACCTCTCTCTGCCACATAAGCAGCACTTGAAGCCGTAAGGTGCAACTTAACAGAAAGAACCAATTTATATACATTTTAAGAAACATAGGTACCAAATTGATTTTTTTAAAAACCACTATACTAAATTGAATATTGACTATAAATATAGGAACACCCTATTTATATAATTTTTACTTTAATAATAAAATATTCATATGTCATTTAAAATATATCTCTAAAACTATTTTTTAGTTCCTTACATAATACATATGTATATATTGAATGAACTTATTTTTAAATGTTTTATTGTTTAAAAAATATATTTATTATTTTAGAAAATGCGTGGATCTAACCTAAACTTATTTAGATTGTTGGATAAATGAACGAGACGAAAAAAAATGGTTAAGTTTAATTTAAGTTATAATGTTTTTTTGGTTTGATCCGATTCTTTTATTAATATTTTACTTATTACAGCAAACTTATTTTTACAACTCTAACTTTGGAGGGTATGATTTACCTCATCAAAACTTATTATATTTCTTTTTTATCTTCTTCTATTTTTATTATTTTATTATTTTTTATTTTATTTCTTTTTCAAACTGTTTTTTTTTTTGCGAATTTTACTTGTGGATACCTTCAATACTTTTTTTTATCTGCGGGAGTTTTTTTTTTTTTTTTTTTTTTTTTTTTTTTTTTTTTAGGAAATTTTTTTTTTTTTTTTTTTTTTTTTTTTAATTTTTTTATTGTTTTTCCCATTCTTTATTTATTTATTTTAATTGATTGTTTGTTAAATTTCCTTTAACATTTTCATTAAAATTAATTTTTGTAATTAAGTTTGATTTTTAAATT
>Ga0123342_1002468_pt1 | contig 30726 bp, 18 predicted proteins | sample Turbeawhitnodule_FD_89960 | JGI IMG/M metagenome (GOLD analysis project Ga0123342, IMG submission 89960) | Root nodule microbial communities of legume samples collected from Mexico - Turtle bean Mexico white nodule | ecosystem: Host-associated > Plants > Roots > Nodule | place: Mexico: Nepantla... | reverse complement strand
TTGTTAACAAGACGTAACTCATGTGGGATTGGAATAATTACTCAACCATAGTAATAAGCAGCGAATAATAATTTCCTCAACTTGTAAGAATTTGTGAGGATCAATAACAAATAATGGCAACAACAAAAAATACATTGAAGAAAAACACAAAAATATTAATGTAAAAAACCTTTCCAATGTGAGAAGTAAAAATCACATACACAAACCAATCAATCAAATTTCACTATAATCAAAATTAAAATTAAAATTAAAAGAGAGTATCATATTAGCACAAATTACCCTTAATAATCACGTTCTTAGTCTTCCGATAGTTGTTTTCGTATACTAGGAACCTAATTACTTGAGTGAAGGCTAACACTAGAAGATTCAACACAAGACCGTTTAACCTACCCACATTTATAATTCAATTATTACTATCAGTTGGAGGAGACAACAAATAAATATCAAGCTATTAAGGTTAATATCTTTTATCTTCAATATACAAGTGGTTGACAGCTGCAACAATCTCAAAGTTTCCAAGGGCCTTGCCACCTGCACTGAACAATCAATGAGAGAGTAATGATGTGATGAAACAAAAAATGAAAAAAAAATTGCAGCCTCTTGTATCATTCAATCCTAGTGTTAAAGCTCTTCTCTACCATCTTGTACTTTTCTGCAGTGGAAAGTTTTGACTTCAGCAATCCATCAACTTGGCCTTTTCCCTCTGTAGCAATGAATGATCTATTTAACAATACCACTTCCATTGGACTTAACAAAGCTCAAATGGATTTTGTTCAAAACTACCTCAATACCACTACCATTGCACTTCTTTCTCTAATCCTCTTTTGTTTATTCTTCTACAATCCCTTCAATTTTTTTCACACCGAAGAGGCTCCCACTGTTGCAGGAGCATGGCCAATACTTGGTCACCTTCCACTTCTGAGTGGTTCAAAGAGACCCCATAGAACTTTGGGTGCTTTGGCTGACAAATATGGACCCATTTTCACCATCCAACTTGGTGCCAAAAGGGCTTTGGTAATCAACAACTGGGAAACGGCAAAGGAATGTTTCACCACAAACGACATGGCCGTTTCCTCTCGCCCCAAGCTCGTCGCGATTGAACTCATGGGCTACAATGCCATGTTTGGCTTTGTACCCTATGGTCCCTATTGGCGCGAGTTACGAAAGATTGTAACTTTAGAAATCCTTACTACTCGTCGAGTGGAACAACTGCAGCATGTTCGTGTCTCAGAACTTCAAAACTCGATCAAAGAGTTGCATAATGTTTGGTGTAGCCAAAAGAGTGAGTCTGGCTATGCCTTGGTGGAGCTGAAGCAATGGTTTTCTGACCTCTCATTCAACATGGTTCTTCGAATGTTCGTTGGGAAGAGATATTTTGGTGGTGAAAACTTGCAAGATGAGAAGACAAAGAGATGTGTGAAGGCTGTGGAGGAGTTCATGCGTCTGTTGGGGGTGTTCACAGTGGGAGATGCTGTTCCATGGTTGAGATGGTTTGATTTTGGAGGCCATGAGAAGGCAATGAAAGAAACTGCGGAAGAGTTGGATAGTATTATAGGTGAGGAGTTAGAGGAACATCGAAAAAGGAAGGGTTTGGGTGAGAAGGTTGATGAAGCTCAAGATTTCATGGATCTCATGATTTCATTGCTTGATGGAACAACTATTGATGGTCACGATGCAGATACCATGATCAAATCTACCCTACTGGTATGAATGTTTAATTTACACGTTATAATGCTTTTGAAATGTGAAACTTTAAGAAATATTTTCTCAGGAACTTACCTTAGATATGAAGATATGTATTTTACTTCGTCGGTTTAAAATCAGTTGTATGAAAATATAAGGTGTAAAACTTTCGTTAATGATGTAAAAACATTACAAAATTCTTCACGCAAGTGTAACACTTTCGTTTATATGGGATTTGTTTGATACAGGGGAGAGATATAAGTGTTTTTTGGGAGAGTGAGTAGTGATGTTGTGATTGGTGGAGAAAGTGTAGTGAGGTTGAGAATGGAGATATTGATGGTGGAAAGGGACATTTGTGGTGTTGCGTGAATGAAAATCAATGAATGAAAACATTACAAATAATTTTTTTTCTGTTTTCTACTTAGATTTGGTTTTTGTGAAAAATAATGAAATTTTGATAAAAAAAACATGTAAATTCTACATCATTAGTTTAGAAATTGTTTACTTTTTCGGTGGTGGAAATATACAATGATTGTAGAACTCATGCAAATAATTCCTAGAAAATAAATAAAATTAAATAACTTTTCTTGTAAATTGAAATTAACTTTAACCTAAGTTATTTTTAAAAATAAGTTTGTCAAAGATAACCTTAATTTTCTTCCCGAAATATTTTCGTTCGGTAACTTGTTTGATTCGCAGACAGTGATTGCAGGAGGAACTGACACAAGCAATACAGTTCTTATATGGATAATATCTTTGATTTTAAGAAATCCTTTGGTGTTGGAAAAAGTAAAAGAGGAACTAGATATTCATATTGGGAAAGAAAAATGCGTAAGGGAATATGATATAAGTAAGTTAACATATCTTCAAGCTATAGTCAAAGAAACTTTAAGATTGTATCCTCCTGTTCCTCTTTCGGTACCTCGTGAATTCATAAAGAATTGCACTTTGCAAGGCTACAATATAAATAAAGGAACCCGACTAATCACAAATCTTTGGAAGATTCATACAGATGGTAATGTTTGGGAAGATCCTTTGGAGTTCAAACCAGAAAGGTTTCTTACAACTCATAAAGATATTGACATCAAAGGCCATCATTTCGAGTTATTACCATTTGGAGGTGGCAGAAGAATATGTCCAGGAGTATCCTTTGGACTTCAAATGGTGTATTTCATTCTTGCTAGTTTTTTGCATTCTTTTGAAATTTTAAGTTCATCACCTGATACTATAGACATGACTGAAACCTTTGGATTAACCAACACCAAAGCCACTTCACTTGATATTCTTATTAAACCGCGTCTATCTCTTAGTTGTTATGAAAACAACAAATCCTTGTATTAGCCACGTGGTTACATTGTATTTTTGTTCAAAGTACTTTTTGTTCCTACTAAATAATTCAAAATACTTGTTGTGTTTATAGTTCCTCTAATAAATTATTTAAAACGATGTATATTTATTATATATTTGTATTTTTTTTTTCATAAATACTTGTAGTATTTGTAGTTTATCTTTGTAAGTTTTGTAACTCTTTCAAATATATAATTGATATATATATAATTGATGAAAGTATAATTACAATGTATATTCTCACATTTTAACTTTTTTTTTATTCCTTATTTATTGATATTTTCTTTATATTTTCCAAATCCTCTTATTGTGTTGTTAAAATTTAAGTTTGTATTTTTTTTCTATTTATATTTAATTCATATTCAAGTACTAGATAAAACGATAATAATTTTCTTATTTTGCTTTATTTCAAACATCAATGTTTCACGACTAAAGACATCATATATGCCAACCTTATATTATTTTAATTGGGCAAATGCTCCCTGTACCCAACACTTTTGAACCTGCACCCAACATAATTTTAAAAATTCCAAAAATACCCTTTATTCCGGAAATAAAAATCCAGAATTGAAAATAATGCATTTCCGAAAAAAAAAATCCAGAAGAGGTTTTTGTGTTTTGGATATAAAAATCCGGAAAAAAAAAAATCAAAATTACATTCCGGATAAAAAAATCCAAAACTGAAAATAATACATTCCGGAAAAAGTTATCTGAAAGAGATTATTGTGTTCTGGAAAAAGGGGTCCAGAATGTAATTTTATATACACCCCATTTTCTTAAGGGTATTTTCGGTATTTCCCCTGTGATTGGGTGCAATAATATGGTGCAGGAAGCAATTGCCTTTTAATTGAAGGTGGCAAGTTGGGTTTCCCAACCCCAACTTTCTTATATTATCTTTTTTTCTTTTTGCACCCATGAGAAGCTGACTTCTCAATGGGTTTCTTTTTTATCTTTTTATTTTAAAGTATTTAATTTTAAAATTAATCACTAGTGTATTTGTATTTAGAAAAAAATAAAAATTTAAATTAAATAATTAATAAAAAATTAAAAAATAAGTTTGTTTGTAGTAAAAGTTGGTGACTTAAGTAATTATTTTTTGTATTTTATTTAGAATTATTGAAGACTTAATTTTTTTTAACCTATTTGTTATTCGTAGCATTTATGTCAACGAATTTAAGGAAATTATTTTCATGTTCATAATTTTTTCAGAAAATCTTATAATTAGTATGTGAAAATTGGAAAAAGACAAAGTTTATAGCAAAATTTGATTACTTATTGGATTTTTTTTTTAAATTATAGAAGATTCGAGGGTTTATATATTATTTATTTTCTAGTATTTATGTCATCAAATTTAATAGAACTTATAAATAATAGTAATATGTTATAATTTTCATTTGTAATAGATAATAGTAATTATATATTTAAGAATTATATTTTATTTTATTTTAATAACGATAATTGGATGGTATGATAATAAAAATAATTTTGTTGTTCATTATATTTATTATTATTAGTATTACTCTTATTATTATTTTACTATTGTTTTCTGAAAAAAAAAAAGTTATCTACAGACATTTATAAGAGAGAAAAAAATAAAAAATGGAATCAGTTTCTCTGAAAACTAAAATTAATTTTTATATGTATAAAATTTCATATTATTTTCTTAAAAATTTATTTTTAACTTATACTTAGGATATTTTTATTTATAAATAAATCTCTAATTTTTTTATATTTATTTATCAAAACAATTATCCAAACTTACTCAAAGTAACTGACTTATATAAAAGCAAGTTTGTTAATTAGCTTATTTAAAATATCTCATCTCAATGTACACAAAAAGACAAAATGTCACGTAGTTGTTTATGAAAGAAGTTTTATCAAAAAAAGTATTATTATCTTACTTTCTATTAATTTACGTTCATTTATTATATATATATATATATATATATATATATATATATATATTTATTATATATATATATATATAATATAGTAGTTCCATATTTCATTATCTATCTCTCTTTTCCTTCCATTCAAATTAGAATGTATATTCAACTTTTACTCTTCATTAAACATACAATTTTCTTAATAAAAGTGAATTGTTCATATATTAATTTTTTTTAGTAAAATTTATGTTTCAAATATTAAACCATCTATGACTATAATATGAAAATATTATAATAAATATGTATGCAGAATTGATTAGAAGTAGTTATAATAAACATATACTATAAAAAAACTCGAAAAAATTATCAATTTTTTAAAACTATTCCAATACAAAAAAATTCATTTCTATACAACAAATATTTAGATAATCTAAAATTTAAAACAGAAACAAAATATATTAAAAAGATAAATATTTAAAAAAAAATGAAAACAAAAATCTTCAAATAAGATATTCATGTTAAATTTGAATCTAACTTTTCTCCATTCATTTTGTTTGAATCTCTTTTGGATGAAACATTTTGTAACGGATAGCAAATGTTTGGTTTGGTTGATTTGTTTATTCATCCGTTGGACCCAAAATCACAGAATAAAAATCTCAAAGTGCTGGGACCATCAACATTCACCACATTTAACAGATTCAAAATAATATTCTTATGTATCATAATTTTTTTTATGAATTTTTTTATAGTTACTAAATAAATATAAAAATTAAAAAATGTTCTAAAATCTATATTTCTTTTTAATCTTATTGTTTTTTATTAATACAAAATCAGGTGTTTTTCATAACACGCGAATGCTTCATTTATGGCAAGAAAAAATCTGTGGGTGGGGCCCGGTCGGAATAATATCGTCACATGGCTGTTCTAAACAAAGGAAACAACCACCAATAGCCGCTCTCCACACACACAAATGTCGCAATCCCAACGAAACACCTCACAGATCAGCAACGGTTCCAGGTCCGCCACGTGGCACACCCACGATGGTTCTGTCGGTTGCAACAGTCGTTGAAAACAGCAGTTTATGAACACAACAAACCGCGTTCGCTTCCTCACAACCTCGTCGCGTTGTCCCTCACCTTCGCCGAGGAACCAAAGACACCACCTCGAAAATTTCTCAGTTAGTGTTTTGTTCCTCTCTGTTTTAACAGATTTCGTGTTCCGTTAATTTTCTTTATCCCTTTGTCAAATGCCACCCTTCTGATCCAGAATTCACTTTCCTCCTTTTCGTTTAAAAGGGTAAAGGAATTCACAATCTTTTCCATTTTCATTTTATTTTATTTCTCTTGAATTATATAGCATTGTGAAGATAATGGAGGAGATGAAGGTTTCTCGGCGGGTGAAGTGGTGGCAGAACATGATGTACCCCGTTCGACGGGTTTGGTTTAGCGTCGCCACTCGTCTCAGAATTCGAAAAAATGGTAAAGCTCTCTCATAATTCTAATTTCTTTTCATCAATGTCTGTTTTTGAGGTTTGAATGTGTTGTAATGGTCATATGGTTTTACTTGCTCTGTTTTTGTTGTTTGGTGAGTTTGGTATGAGAAGTATGAATTTTTGTTGGTAGGGAGGAGAAATGGAGGTAGAAATTTTGAGGAATGTGATGTAGGAGAGCAATGTTGTTGTTTTTGTTCATTGATAATTTTAGGGTAAAATGTGTTTTATGGGAAATTGGAGCTCTCAAAAAAAGCCTGCAAAAGTTGCTTAACTAGATGAATGTTTGGGAAACAAATTTGCAGGGTTACTGAAGCTAAGGCATGATGTGAGGGCATGTGAGTATGAGGACATTCAAGTGATGTGGGAGATGCTGAACAGAAATGAATCTGAGTTTGGTAATTCTTCCAAGAAATCCAACAAAAACAACACCAACAAAAAGAACAAGGGACAATGTTGGAAGTTGCTGAAGTGGGCAAGGTGTGCTCCATATTACTACATGTGCCGTGCCTGATCATGATTGCTGTGTCAGTGTTTTTCTCTTGACAGAAAAATCCAACCTGCGTGTTGGTGTGGCTTTGCCTTCAATCATGAATAAAGGGGGTTGTGCAGAACACACGGTGGTTCTCCACTTCTCTGAATCAACCACCTCAATGAACAACCATTTGTGTGTGTATATATGTAGCAACTGCGTTCACCAAGTCGATGTGACCACCAAAATATCTGTATGTGTAGGTTTGTGTTGTGTTTCATCATGATCTTGGAATGTTTAGCAAGACGTTCATGTATTCCTTTTAGAGAAGATCCATGAATCGTGTGTCTCAGGCTTTCAGCTAGCTTGATTTTGTATCAGAAAAAAAAAACTATCTGCATTCTGCAGAAGGAGGTATAAATATTAATATATAACTTATATTATACATCTCATTAGTAAAATATCATGTAAGGGATTCTATTAACAAGATGAATTTGTATAAGACATCCAAAGAGGGTTGTTGAAAGCAAGGTGTTAGAAACTTGTTCATATAGAAATTTAAATCAAATGTTAAGTCACATAGATGTAGTTGAAACTATAGAAAGTGCAAGACATCCCATGTTATAAAAAAATTGCATCATAGGTGTGGTTATCCAACATTGTTTATCAAGAAGATAATGACTACACATACAAAGGTGTGGGAAACACATTTTAGATTATATTTCATTTTTTTTTCATAGATTTTGAATAGAAAAAGTGGTCAACAATAACATTAAAATAATTATAAACTTTCTACGATTTCAATTTGTTGAAATTTATAAAGGATATAAGTATTTGTGGAAGTTGTATTAGAATGATTGATATGATTAAACATTTACATATTGTTTAGATTAAGGAGTAAAAAATGAAAAATATAAAATAAATAAAATTAAAATTATTTAAATTAAAGAAAGAAGAAGAATTGAATGAAAAAGTTATAAATAATTTAACTAGTGTAATAAATAAAAAAATATGTGATAATTTGATAATTTAAACAATTACTAAAATGCCTTTAAAAAGTAAATTCATCTCAACCATGAATATAAGGGTACATAAGTATACATAAGGGTGCATGCCTTTAACTTACTTCCATTGCAAATAAGAATGGATCCCACATACATTTCCTTGTTTTTCAACTTCATTGAATATAAGCAAACCTAGATGAAGATGGATTGTAGTAACATGTCCACTTCCTTCATAGTCAATAGTAACCTAAGTTTTGAAAATGGGATGAGCTAAATTAAGTGATTAATGTGATATTAATTATTAGGGTAGTCCTACTTTGTGTAAGTGTTAGCTTCACTAGCAACAACCCAAAAATATACATGAATATATTATCTAATGAATAATTTATGAAAATAATTATTCTTGAAAATTTTTTTTGTATGAATTTATTTTAGTTTCATGTTTGTTTATATTTTTTTTTCATTTTTATTCTTTTTCATGTGATAGCATGTGGAGTTTTATAAAAAAAAAATAGAAACTTATAAAAGATTTACACTAACACTTTTTAAAATGGTTGTCTTGATTTTATATGTAAATTACTATATATACTTTAATTATGAATCAAAATATTAGTTTTACATGAACATATTCAATATTTATCTTCTAGAATATTGTTATGGCTTTTCTTATTTATGTGGAAATGAATCTTTAATAAGGTAAGAACTATACATGTAGGACTTTAATAAAACATAAATGTATAATTGTTGTGACCTAGATATATCATGAAATTATTTTTTGTTGTTATAAATTTTAAAAATTATATATTTACATTTGAATGAGTTTTTTTATTAACTTTGTGTTTAGTATATTGTTTTGAAACTGCTAAATCATATTTCCACTCAGAAAAAAAAATAGTAGTAGAAGTGCAAGACAATTCTCAAGTTTTTGAGTTGTTGTACTTCTATAATTGGATCTTTTTATGTTTTAAAAATATTCTTATGGTTATGTATAAACACAATAGAATTGGCACCAGAGTTCTAGGAAAGAATATTGTATATAGAAACTAAAATTCTGATTGTGAGTTAAACACATTTATATCAAAATTTCTTAAATATTTTTTTTATATAAAAATAGGTTTGTATATAAATAACGTGGGTAATATCGCCTTTATTTAAATTTTTCTAAAAGAATTTATCTTCTTCAATGAATTTTGTAAGAGAATAAATACTGGTGATAATTTTACAACTTTATAATTGTATATAATTGTATTTGTGTAAGGCCTAGCAGTTTTCAGTTGAACAATTGATATGATTTCCGTCTATTGATTCTTTTCTTCTCGTATCGTATTTGTTTTTTAATTTTCGGTTGAGAGTAAATTCATAAAAAATTCTCCGATGATCAAATAATTGATTTGTATAGAAATAGATAATATATTGATAAAAACATATTTTATTCTTATATAATCGTACTTATTTATTGTGTTTGTAATTAAGTTATATCATTTATGAATCATATTTTAATGTGTATCTTTGCTTACATTACCTAATTTAGGTGTATCTTCTTTTATCTTGACGCATTAATTCTAGACGATCAAACGACCTTCAATACTGAATGATATAGTTCGCTTGGTTCCTACCGATATAATAATAATAACCGATATAATAATAATAATGACAAACTAACTTATATCAGTTTTATTAAAACACTAAGAAATAAAAAAAAATTATATAAATATATAATTATATTTTTAAGTAAAATAAATTGTCGTATTGGTATGCTATTTTTTTTTAAATAAAGTTGTCATATTCTCAAATAATATCGTACTTAATGATCGTATCAATGTACCTACAACATAATCTGGAATCCATTAATTAATAAGTTAGGTTTTATCTCAAATCAAATCTTTCAATGTTAGTTCATGCATAAACTCTTATAACATCTAAACTGGCTTTTGAATAATCTCTTCCACCCCATGATGTTTGTTGCTACATTTAAGTAAAGTTTGTATGACTTCCTAAGAATATTAAAAACTTATTTTATTTATTAATATATTAGTTAATTTATGAAAAATCTTTTATATCTTTTTTTCCTAATTTTTATTAAAATAATTACATAAATTAGTTATCCTTTTACACTTTTTCTTCTCAGTAATAAAAGATAATAAATAATGATTCAATCCTTCTTCCACCGACTAATTAAAAAGTAATTAGTTAGATGTTTGAAAACATTGAGTATGCAGACATCATTGGTGTTAAAAATTAATAATTAGCTGCTTGATAGACCCACAAGGAATTGAAGAAAACAAAGTAAAACGATCAAAGATTGACTTCATTTGGAGAAGATAAAGTTACACGTGATTCATTGTTGCATAATGGAGATTTAAATTTCTAGGTTGTTCAAAATATTAAAGTAATTTTAGTGTCGGCAACAAAGTTACTTTAACTTTTTTTTCTTATGTCCACATTTTTGTCTCTTTCCTTTCATTATGAATTTGTTTTGTACCATATTTCAGTTTTAGGTTAGGGACAATAATTAATACGTTACTACTTTTATATTACAGAAAAATAGGTTACTTTACTTTATAGCCAAAGGACTGAAATAGCAACTATAAATTGGAAAAACACTTATTTTAGTAACTTTAATACGAATTTTTATGAAAATACTTAAATCAAGAGGACATTGCAAAGTTCATAAAAAAAAAAAAAACAAACAGTCATTTTAAATAATAATGTGGTAATGATATTTTTGTTGGTGTTTTCCTGTTACAACAGAGGAATTTTGTAATTTTGAGAAATTTGATATTTGAATTGTTTTAGCATAAATGATCTCTTTCTTAGATATTTTGTTTGAATAAAATAATTTTAAGTTTAATGTAGATGAGGTAATTTAATTTTTATTATATTTATAGTATATTAAAAATTAATATCAAATATTAGTTGAATATTTAATATGAAAGAAGAATCAAATGAGAGAAAATATGAATAATATTAAATTTTTACTTTGTAGATAAAATTTAAAATTTTATAATTTTAAATAATAAAATTATTCTCGTAAATTTAAAAATTTGAATTCTTTAAATTTATAAATAAATAAAAATATTCTCTAAAATTTATTTATAAGAAAAAAAATAAACAGTGAGATTTGTTGTAGCACAGTGTTACAATTCCTTTCACGTGTGTAAAAGAGGAAACATGTAAGATATTTATGAGTAGTCATTGAATTGATGGTTGAAAAATAGGTTAACATATTTACAATAATGCCGACTTTCTATTTGACTTTCTCATTACCTCACTTTCTCTTGTCTGTAACACCTTCTCCCTCCTCACTAGTTAATCTAAACATTTTTTATTTGATAAAATTAATTATTTTTCTTCATAAGTCTAAAGTATGCATATTATTATTTGACTAAAAATAGATATTATTATTATAAAAAAATTATTATAAAAAATTAAATTTAAAGATAAAAAACAGTTAGTAATCATATTAACTAAATTGAATATTATTTTAAAAATTAAAATTATTACTGATATTAAAGTAATTTTTATTATTAATAAAATTTATAAATTAATTTTTAATTTCGTATCTAATTAATTACCAAGATTTTAGTCATCTACTAATTTAGTAGCTAAAATCTAATTAATAATTAAAATTTTAATAGTTAATTAGATATTAATTTATAAATTTTATTAATAATAAATACTACTTTAAATATTAATAATTTTTTTAATTTTTAAAATAGTATGTAATTTAATTAATATAACAATTAATTATTTTTGTCTTTAAAAAAATAAATTTTATTTATTATTTTTAGTCTGTGTCAATTAGTTGGTTGAAGTGATGAGAGGAGGAAAGACATGAACAAGGTCAGATGAGTAAAAACATTCTAACATGGGTGAAGCTAAAAAGTAGGGTTCATTAAGAATGGGGTGAAATTATTGTTGGGGGTTAGGGATAGTAGATGCAAACATATTACCAAACTTTAATGTTTCACCAATTCGTCAAGTGTATTCATTGCATTTAAATGGTAGAACTATGTTCTATATGGTTGAAAATTGTGGTGGTGAAAAAATGATTTAAAATTCTATATAGATTAGAAATATGATATATATACAAGTAAATCTAAATTTTATCTCATAAATTAGTTTTATATAATTAAATTGGGTTGCAATATTCAATTTTTAAGTATTACAATGTAAAAGTATATGTTTTATTATATATAATAAAAATGTAATTAATTTATTTTTAGAATTACTCATGACTTTTATGATAATAAATAATTTTAATCGTTTAATAATGTTACATTTTAGATAATAAATAACTTAAATATATAAAATTATATTCATATATAAGTTTTAAATGTATTATAAAAAAAAGTTACTCTCATGTAAATGTTAAATAATACAAGATAATAGATCAACATAAATTGATAAAGTTTGAAGACACGTCAAACTTCAGAAAAGTAAAAACAAGTTATACCAAAACTCTGAATGCAACAACATATAAAGATTAAACAAAGTCTCACAAAAGCACTAAATGCAAGTATAAAGAACAAGTGAATTTTAAAAAAATGTTAGATGCAAGCTACTATATCAAGACAATCTTGAATTCATTAGTCGACATACACATGCGCACTTCACGCATGGTTGTTTAATCTTAAAAGTACCTAAAGAAGATTCTGACACACAATCATACCTAATTTTCGAGTTTATATATATGTCAATATTGTGTTTAATATTTTGTTTAACAATGAAATCTCACATAGTGGATGTATTAATTTCTTGTTAGCATTGACGTGCTCACTCAACGGATGCATTGATTTCGCTTAGTAGATAAAATTTCACTCAACGAATCTTAATCCTAGATTTTTCTAATTACATTCACTCATAAACTACATCTTACTTAACATGTCTCTTTAATAATCTTACTTAACATGTCTCTTTAATAATGTGATGAGTTGTGTATGCTTGGAAGTATTTATGCATATGATATATATGATTGAATTAATGTATGTTATATTGGATTAAATTATTTGAAGTCACATACTTCAGTGATATGTTTAACTAATATATGATTTGTAATATTAATCACATGAATCCATTGTTGAAAAGAGGTACTCTTGTTTCACTAATAGTTCAAATCATATATATTAAACATTAGATATTATAAAATTGAGACAAATGTTACATCATTATTACATATCTTTAGTTGTACGATTATTTATACAATAAATTTGATTTATGAATCTGAGTTCCTTATCCGTACCAAAAATGTTTATAATTGAATATGAAAACTTTATGTTATGGGCCAAAGTTGTAACTTTGAAAATAAATTTATTATTCATTAAGCTTGATAGTAGAAAAAATTAATTGATCTAAAATATATATTTAATTTAATATAATTTATTAATATTTTAAATTAAAAGTAAGTGGTAATATTTGAAAGAAATAAAAATTACAAATTAAATGCTCGATGTTTACTAAAAGACATAAATTTCTTGTTCAAGAAAATGCACTCCTTAAAACAATTATTTTTTAAGACTACATGTTTATGACAAAGAACAGAATTTAAAATGATTATAGTTATAAAAAATTATTGGCTAATAGCTTTGCTTTTTATCTCTTTTTCCAAAAAAATATTTATTCATTCCCCACATATATGTGATGATCTTAATTTTCTTTTTGAAGTTATTGCTCTGATAATTAGTGAAACACATCAAATTATTTCTTCATGTGCATTTGTTTGAGTTGTTACATCCTCTTTTAAAACATATATGTCCCATTATTTCTTCATCTGCACATGGCTGAGTTGTTGAGCACCCATATTTATTAAACGACACACCATTCTTAGCTAATATTTGTTTGTTGGTACAAAAGTTTTAGTTTTAAGGTTGTGTACAAGGTTGCATTCACAAATTTTAAGAATCATAAATAATTTAAAAAATAAGTTTGGTTTTATTTGAATATTTATGCACGCATAAATATATTGTTGGGTTGATTTGATGTATTTTTATGATTTAGATTGATTGATTTTTTTTGAAATAGTTGTTTTGGATGAAACATTATATCTACAAAAAAATATCATTATTAAATATTTTAACATAAGATTAAGTTTAATGAATGAAATTTTAGACTGCTAACAAACATATCTAGATAAAAACTAGTCTACCAAACACTTTATAAAGTTAAATAGACCATTTTTTTCATGTTTCCTAAATAATTTAATACAATGAATTAAGTTTTATGTATTGATTTGTTTAATATAGGTGAAATTTATAAATAAAAGCAAATTAAAAAGAATGGCAAATATTTTCACTGTTAATTATAAGTGCTTTATTTTATTTATAAAATAAACTAAAGAGATTTTTTTTTAATTTAGAAGAAAATAATAGAAATAAATTATTTTTGTCATCTATAAACGATTTAAAGTATTTAAAATATTTGTGAATATTATAGTATACCTGTGAATATTTACAATATTCTAGGAATATTTTCATTCACCAATAGTTTTAGACAAATATCCAGTGTTTCAGAGTTAAAGTTATTAAGGAGATTTATTTATTCCAGTAGGTGATGATTTCTTCCTACATCCAGTATTTTAAAATTATTGAAATTATCTACTTTGAAATCCAGAATATAAATTTTTATTTTGAAATTTTTTATTTTACAATCCAAAATATAAATTTATATTTTAAATTATATAATTCTAATATAAATTTTTTATTTTGAAATGTAAAATATAAAATAAAAAAATTGTATTTTAGAAAATATGCAATTTAGAATATAATTTTTTTATTTTAAATTATATAATTCAAAATATATAGATTATATTTGTATTTTAGATTATAAATTTAAAAAAATAGGCTTTTGAATTTTATGATCCAAAATGTTGTCTTATTATACATTCTAAAATTTAAAAAAACATTCAATAAAATTTTAAGAATAATTTGAGTATTTTTTTTAAAATATGGGAGTTTAGGAAGAAATCTCCGTTACTATTGTGACCCAACCTAGTCCAAAAATTGATGGGCTCAAATAAAAAAATGGAATTGCTTGACAAAAAAACTTACATTTTTAACCAAGCATTTAATATGTATCAAAGTTATAGTTAAAAAAAATTGTTATGTATTGACTATGGGTTTTCATTATCGTATACTTACAATCTGTAATGTACGTATATAATACAGGTGATAAATTTTTCAATTTTTTTTTACAATAACTGCGTAATATTTTAACAATATATAACTATTAAATTCAACATAAAATTAGAATCGATAATCTTTGATCTCAAAAGTAGTGCAATCACCGCAATTTAATACTTCTTAAAAGGTTTTAATTTGTGAGAATTAAATAAAATTCAGAAGAGTTGAATTCAAAATGAAAAATGTTAATTTCAAAATTACATAATTAAAGATACTAGTTACACTTTTAAAAAAAAAATTCAATTTTCTTATATAGATCTATATTTTAGTAAATAATTTTTTTTACTTTATTTTTTTAGCAAGAAACATGAATAAATTAAATTTATACAAAGTCAATCACAACCAATTTTAAAAGATTCTTACACTGATCATAATACCTAAAACTAAAGATCATAGATGACAAACGGAAAAAATTTCACAAATCATCACAAACCCCTATCATTTTCTAATAGATCTTTTATTGCATATCGAAATTTCAAGACACCAATCAAAATATTTTTAACCGTTATGATATAGAACAATTAATGTTAGATTATCAACTTATAAAAACTCTTCCAAATCATTGTTTAGTTATGTTTTTGAGGTTTAGAAGCAAGCATCCCTATAGGAAGTGGTGGATGAGAGAAAGAAGCATTCAAAATGAGAGTGGAAAGCCATCGATTTGCTGCTTGAGAGTAGTGCACACCATCCCAACTAATGAACTTTGATGGATGCTTACATTTGTAGTATTCTTCTCTACCATTTTTCATCTTCTTTTTTCCACAGTCAACATGGATTCCACTGCTTGTTCCACAGCAGAACTTCTTAGGATTAACAAAACCTGTCTCATACAACCACACAATTCAAGCTACAAGGTTAATACACACTCTTTGCTACACATTATTTACTACAAAAAATTTACTCATTTCAAAACTTAGTCTGCTAAACTTTAGAATTTCCAAAACCATAAACCATCAAGCTAAAATTAAAGGATCAAGACACCAATCTCGAAAAAATTCATGATCGAACATTTCAAATTAGTTCTTACTGAAATCTTCACCTTGGTTCCTTGCATTTTTTATCAGTTCATATTTGGCTGAGTAGACATCAACATAGGTGAAGATCGCATTGGCTAACTTTGTTCTTAGCTCAAACACAGTGTTCTTAAGTTGCTTGTTAAACTCCTGAGCAATCTCATTCTCAGTTTTTCTACATCCAGCAGAATCCAAGTCTTCAGGTGTGAGCTTGTTCATCAAGTTCATTCGTGGCAAACACCCAATTGGGCCTGTGTTATGTATCCAGAAGTACCTGGCTCCTTCATTGAAAAGTTGCTGAAGCAAAACCAGCACAAGAGTTGGGTCAAATTGTGTATTTGTTTCAGCAAAAAGAGAAGCTAGAACTGTTAAGTTAGGTGTGACAATGTTGAATCAAGAATCTTCATTCAGGCAATGAATTTTGTGCAATAACACATTACCTGCAATCCAAGAGAGAATTGGCTCAGTATATCTGGGATTGTTGATCTGATTGATTTTATATCTGAGCTCATTAACCCAAAGCTTAGATCATTCTGACCAATATCTATGGTGTATAGGGCATTGGAGAAGTTCATGGACTTGGGTAACCTACTTTTGAAAGGTGCATCTACTCCTATTATACAAAATACATCATATACATGCACCAATATGATTAAAAAATGGATGGTTTTCTTCTTACAAAATAAAAAATTAAAATCAATGTGGACTAATTTAGACACACTTTTTAGATTTGTATAAATAGAGGAAGGATTACTAACTGCACCTCCATAGTTTCTTTCAACACTCTTACTTCTTAAAATACCAAAATTACACTGTATTTTATTAGTGTATTTTTTACTATAAAAATACCTTTCAGATTCTATAATCTCGAATTCATTTCTTAAAAAAAAATACATTCTATATTATAAAATTTGTAATATATTTTTTTTAAATTATATTTCAGATTATAGAATTTAGAATATGTTTCTTAAAAAGAATAGATCAAGAATTTTATAATTCAAAGTATTTTTAAATCTGAAAATACCTTTTAAATTCTATAATCCGTTATATATATTTTTTTAAATAATTACATTTCGATTATAAAATTTGAAAGATGTTTTCATAAATATCTTCTGCATTATATAATGTGATTACGTTTCTTAAAAAAAATTGAATTGTAGAATCCAAAATATATTTCCAAATCTAGAAATATCTTCCAAATTCAGTAAAAAATATATTTTCTAAGAGTTAAATGATTTTTTTCCCTGAGTTATGGGATGTCAGAAGAAATTGTGGAGTTGCAAAAAGAAAAGTCCAATAGAGGGAGGATTACTAACTGGTGTGAGAGGTTTGATTGTAGAGGGCCATTGTCCTGGACTTGAACTGCATGAATTGAGAAATTTGAAGCCCAAAAGTAATTGAGCTAAAGCCCGTCTGTTTTATGGATGAACCACCCGCTGCAAAGTTAGCACCATAACTGAAATTTGACCCAATGGAGTCCAAATATGCACTCAAGTATGGCATCTTCAACTCTTCACCTAAATATGCACACATTATAAAAGAACATGAATGAAGAGATAAATGGAGAAACCAACCTTTCTTAACAAATTAATCATCACCAGAAAATTTGTGAAACTATGACACACCATGAATCTAATTAGAATGCAAAAACCTAAAAATATTTTGAAGGTTTTTATTTCGATATCGTCAATATAGTTTCACATCGCTCAAGAGTCGAAACCAATGATAATTTATATACAGTTTTCTCCTCTAATCTATTGAAGTGTCTTTTAAAGACAAAATCGTGACAGAACACCGACCTCCAAAACATACAATATTTCGAATGCGATAATTTACTATAACGATCGATACTATCTTACTAAATTTACGTCACAACAGTTTCCAAACTGTTTTATACCTATTCATTATATAGAGAAGATCATCAAAATTTTGTGATTTGCTGTCGATCTTATTCCAATTCAATAAAAATTCTCAATATTATATTTTGAAGAGGACTCGATTCTCGACGCTCATTTTTAACTGATAAATATTGTTTTGGAATAAGATAAAACAGAAAATTTGGTTTGTGCTTACAGATGAAATCAATGATGAGTCGGCCATCACAGTTTCTTGTGGGGAGTTTTTGTGGAAAGTTTTCACCATTGGGAGGAAAAACCATTGCAAATGCTGCAGAAAATGTTCCTGTGTCTGAATTTGAGTCCCCAAAGTTGTAAATTGCTGAGTATTCTTTCCCTCTGTACACAACATCATCACTGTCATCATCTTCTCCCTTTGTTGCTATAATCAATAAACCTACCAAACCAAAAACAAAACATCTCACTCTCTTCAAACCCATGCTTCATCAGACACCAAAAACCACTCAAACAAGTTCACATATAAACCGTTCCTTTTTCACTCTCACGTTTCAAAAATTATAAAATATTTGTTACTTTCATCAAATGCATGTTACATTTGTAGATTCTTCATTTCTTTTAGGCTTAGTTGATTAGTTTCTAAGTAACTCATACATTTCATTACCTTTAATGAAGCAAGTTTTACAATTTTGTGTAATATTAAGTGTTTAAATTTTGTTTATCTTTGTATAAATGTATTTTGCTGTCAACTAAATAGTGTAATTTTTAATTCTATCTTTTAGCTAAAATCTAAAGTAATTAATAACTAAATAGTAGTTAATTTATAATTTTTATAAATAATAAAAATTATTTTAGATACTAATAATTTTTTTTTATCTACAAGGGTTGAAATACTCCTGTCCCATTAATTTCATTAATTCATTGCTGATAAAAAAAATTAATATAATTTTTTATCAACAATAAAGATTTAATAAGTAATGGTTCAACCCTTATATCTATGAAACCCTAAAATCCTAAATTAATTTTTTTTAATTAATACAGTAATTTTTAAAATTAGTTTTTATTTATGAGATTTAAAAGAAATATTTATTTATTTGTGAAACAGAGAAAGTATGAATATTTATCTATTAAAGATAAACACAAAATATGCATTTACTTTAATATTTAATGTTAAGAGAGTAATAAGAAAAGTGATAGAATCCAAAATTTAAAGGCTTTAAATAATTAATTGTGGAAGCTTTGAAGGAATCCACAACAAAAGAACATGGTCAAACATCCTTGATCAGAGGACATGTGTACTTAAGGAACCTTCCTTTGAATGAATAGTTTATATTATATGCAAATCTTTAGGAACATTGACCAATAAAGAGAATCCTATCTTTGGCCATTATGGACATTGGATAATCCACATTAGGACATTGTGGGGTACATGTCCTCCCACCCACTTACCATTTTTATAATAATAATATATTATTATTATTATTATTATTATTATTATTATTATTATTATTTTACTTTCAAAACATATCCAAACACTATAGTTGTTTCAATCATGCATGAAATCTAATACAGTAATGGAGAGGTTTGGTAGAGTTTACATGGATCTTAAATTTTAACTTCACATAGTTATTGTACTTAAAAAATCTATGGTAATTTGTAATTTGTAATTAGTTGATAGTAATAATTGGAGACTCTTTTAAAGTAAAAAAAAAAACACTAAAATAGGTTTTGTCTTTTCATATAAAATCTTTTATTACATTTTAAAAAATATATATAATTAAAATATCAATATATTTTTTATTTTTGTTATTAAAGGTGTCATGATATCAATTATGTGATTGTAGTTATGAATGAGTTAACTCTCACAAAATTAAAAAATAAGTGTCAGTAAAAAATTGGTAATTGAATGAATCAGTTAGGTTTCCTCTCTTTTAAAACTTTGATTGTTTTTACCTTTTTATGTTTCAAAATTTTGTTTTAGAATTTCATTTTTTTTTTTCAATTATATTATTTTATGTAGTTAAGTAATTGAGAGACTATATATTTATTTATTTTACTTTGTTAAGAAACTTTTAGTTTAATACTAATGTTATTTTCTAGTGAAAGTATTACCGAAGATTATTCAATAAGAATATAAATGAAGTAGTTGTAAATGGTCTAGAAAATTATGAATAAGAAATATGAATAATGTAGTCCAAATTTGTAAAAAATGAAACATTTTTTTAATTTATGTGAAAAACTTTAAATGATGAAAAAGATAAAATGGTGAAAGTATTATGAAGTGCAAAACTTTTGATAAGTTGATCCACATCTAATGATCAAGTTGTTGCATTTACTATGTCAATAATTATTGATGCGACAAACCATCATAGTTATCAATGACTTCACTTGAGTTTGTCAAAATAAGAACATGCATGTAAATATCATAATTTGGCATTGCATCAAGTTATAATACACATCCATGGTTTATGTTCATGGTCAATAGTTTTTGTACTATTTATCTTGGGTGTTGGACTTCTTTATCATGTAGAACATGATCAGTCCAGGTAATTAGGAAGTAAAACCAAATTACACATTAAAATTATAATTAGACAAATATTGGACTTTCGTTAATCCTTTTGCATAAAAAAAGTCAAGGTAAAAGGTAATGACTATTTTAATTTTGAACTTGCAATCCGAATATAATTGTATCTGACTTGAGCGTCGAAGTGTATTTGCAGATATCTTAACCATACGAGAGGATCACGAACCGAAACAAAGAACTGAGTGACCTGAAAATCGAAGAATTTGATTGGGGATTTTGTAAGGAGAGTTTCTGCTTTTCACATTCAAAACTTCAAAAGTTCAGCAAATTTTTTTATCTTTTTCACTCTTGGTAACAGAAAACACACAGGGATCATAACATTACTGTTATTCAATATGAGGTGAAGTAGTTCAACAAACTATAGCTGAAAAGGAAGATAAGACCTGAAAAGTAAAGAGGAAGGAAAAAAGACCCCCTCAATATTCACTATCTGAATCACTCTTCTTATGGTAATATTTACACAAGAGTAGATACAATAGAAGACTCACTGCACTTAACCATGCTAGAAGCCAATAGTAACTGTCCAAGCGTGCTTCAACCATGTCATCACAGAACCAGCTTGGTATTCCCTTTGAACTTGTATACACTTCTACTGTTGTAATCAACAGTGCACTCACAAAGCTTCCAACCCCAAAAACACTGGTGTACAAGGCAATTCCCATTGTTCTCATTGTCCTGGGAACTTCACCATAAAAGAACTCTTGCATGCCAACAACAGTGAAAATGTCTGAGATGCCAAGAAGAATGTACTGTGGTAGCAGCCAGAAAATGCTTAGAGGCACTGTCTCTGAATGTAATCCTGCACTTCTCATTTGCCTTCCAATCTCAAGCCTTTTCGTCTCAACTACAGCTGCAATAATCATGGCTATGATTGAGAGAACCATTCCAATTCCCATCCTTTGCAACACACTTATACCCTTGTCCTGCCTAGTAATCACCTGAGTCATTGGTATGAATATTTTGTCGTACAATGGCATCAGTAATATTATGGACAATGTTATAGCACTTTGGAGTGTGGCTGGTGGGATCTTGAAATCTGCACCAATGTTCCTCTTCATTGTCATGCCTTGTTTTGTGAAAAATGTTGCAGGCTGCTGGAAAATCACTGCAAACATGAGCAGCATTGTCCATATGGGCAAAAGCCTCACCATAACCTTGGCATTTTTGAGCAAATACATGCCACTTTGAGGACCATTATTCAAATCCTTAAGGCTTTCCAAGTTTTCAGGACAAAGGGGTTTCTCTTGAAGCCTAACACAAGAAAAATAAGTATTCATGTGTAAGCACATTGAGTATGCCACAGTAGTAAATGTAAAGCTTGATTGTACTTCTGCTACTCCTATTATTAATGAAATTCAATTTTTGTCCTTTAGTTCTGCAATTTTAATTCATCTCTTAATGTCTAATATTTAGTATAAATGTGCATTGCCACGTCTACATTTCTATAAAATATTGGATCAACCAAAATTGTACCATTAAAAAAGTTAAAGGATGAACCAAAATAGTACCACTAAAACAGTAGATGACCAAATTTGCATCATGAAATAGGTAGATCAAATTGAATTTCAGTGATAACAAGGAACTAACAGTGCAATTAAGTCTAAATGTGACTTTCTGTGAAAGTGGAACTTACTCTAGCTCCACCACTTCAGACTTGTCATTTGGTAGGGTAATTCCACAATGGAAACATCTCAATGCAGAAGCTTTTATGGTTTGAAAAATGCTCATGAGGGGCTTCTTAGCTTGAAGGACGACATCATGATGTTTATATAGATATATAGGGCTTCCACCAGAGAAAATCAAAATGGACATAATCATTGAAATAGCAGGGATGGCAAATCCTAGCACCCATCCAAAGGTGTCTTGGATGTAGGACATGACTGTAACACCCAAAAGGCTTCCAGTGCAAATACCAAAATACCACCACTGGAAGAATAGAGTCTTTTTATTGTAACTTTTATCATCTTTGCTACAAGGCAATTCTTCCTCATCACCAAGTTGATCTGCTCCAAAGGCTTGCAGAGATGGGTTATATCCACCTTGGCCTAATGAAATTAAGTAGAGAGAAAGAGAGAGAAATGAAGAAGACATTGTCCTGTTTCTGTGATGCCATGACCTTGCTAATGCTGTTGTTGTCAATGCTAAAAGTCCCTAAGAAGACAACACAAACCAAAATATAGTTAACATAAAGAAGCAAACATTGAAAATTCAAATTTACTAGCAGAAGCATCCACAAAATGCTTCCTATTTCACTATACATGTATATAATAATATAACAAAACCAAACCACACACTAATAATATGAAAAATTGTCAAGCACTTCAAAATTCACTGTTTACTCTGGTCTTACTTATGCTTTCTGATGAATAAATTACCCTACTGATATGATTCAAGACATCAAATCAATTCTCCATGGCACTATAATTGGTAAATAACTTTAAGTTATTTTACCGAGGATTTTTTTCAATAATGATCTCCTTTTAGCTAGTGGTTCTATAATTCTTAATTTAATAACTTAAAAAAGGAGTAGTGGTATGCTTTTTTTTCTCTAAAGCTAAAGTAAGACAAAAATCAGTTATAATAATATAATTATCGTTGCCTTGTGTCAATTGTGTAGTGGAAATTTGGTGACAACTTCACTTAGTTACTTCCATGAAGTTGCATGTCATTGATTCCTATTAGAACAGAAATGAAGGTAGTCCAAAAATGAATAATTATTTTAATTATGGAGATGTCCTCATAAGTCAATAGAGGACATAAAAATGATAACCTTCTAAATAAGAACATACTGTATCAACTTTGAGTTACTACAGTGAAGGTAACATGAATATTATATTTATTTCCCAACAGTGGATGCACACAAAACAAGATTCTGCACGTATACCATTGTTTTGAATTACTATAAATGGACATTTATCAACCACATGTGGCTAAACATATCAAATTCAGTACTTAAGATTGTATGCTGTAGCTTGCAGAGATATACAATTTTGTTCAAGCTAAGGCTTGGAATTTTCCATCAGACATTTTTAGTGTTTGATAATTTATGTCAGGTGTGAATTTTGTTCTACATCAGTTTTCTTTTTTAATCAAAGTTTGAAAAGATATTTTGGTGGGGTGTAGAGAATCAGATTTCAAAGGTAGCAAAAGGTGTGGCACTAAGGTTCACATAGGGTGAAATGTTTATTACTTGAGAAGGGTCCAAAACACTGATAACTTTTCTCAGGCTAATGAACTCTCTAATTGGTCCACAAAACACTGAAGTCATTAGTCTCAAATATCCTTGTGTGACAAGAGTGCTAGTGACTCAGAATCCAATTTACATACTCAATGGATATCCAAATCACATGTTACACAAAGTAGGTCCTCTAAATTACCAGCCACATACATGTTTCATATTTAAATTCCGAAGTGGCCAATAAAGTTAGGAGGCAAAAGAATAAAAAACTAAGGACAAAATAATATGCACACTGTTCTCTACTCAGAATTAAAATTGCACCTCAGTGACTTGTGTTGTTCTTTAATTCAAAACCTTTATTATGCAAACTTTTAAAGTGAAAGTTTAACTGTAATTATAAAACAAACATAAAAGCACCTAGATAATTGCATTTAAGGTTTGTCCTCCTACTAATTTAACAAATGCATAAAAATGTGAAAGGGTGAAGCAAATTTGTGGAGGGTGACTCACCACAAAGTACAGGAAAGATGAGACCATTATGGTGGAATATTTGTGCCAATATGCGTCTGCAATGGGTGCCACCAGCAATGGCATTATGGAAGTAAAGCCTACCCAACTGTTAACCATCTTTGCTGCAGATGAGTTGCTCAAGTTCACAACATCAGTTAGATATGTCACAAGATTGGATGCCACCCCCTTGAATGCAAACCTCTCTATTCCTGCAATGGCTGTCAAAGTGCACCAACAAACATGTCAAAGTTAAATTTTAATCCCAAACAAAAATGGTCTGATAGAAGGTCAGAAAGGGCAAGAACACAAGAGTTATAATATTTGCTGGATTCTTGACTCTGTCTTCTTTCTGATATTTTATAAGATGCTAGAACACAACTCCTTTCCTATGCTTCTAAGTTTTCAAGGGACGTTTTCCCTTTTCACATACCCTTTTATGGGAGAATATAGTATCCCAAGACAAGAATCACAAACCAATCCCTTTAAGTATTAAGGTCCATCTCAGGAAGTTATTCTCAAAAGATGGTAAATAAGACACATTTATTTAGAACAAGAGACAAAGTCATTAGTGGAATTAGGATACTCCCCTCTTCTCATCCAAGCATGATTCTCAACAGCAACTACCATACTTAATCATCTTAAGCAAATTCAAGTGCAATAAGATGGTTGAAAACACCAAAGCAGACACACAAAAAAAGTGCTTACCTATGAGAAGAATGCATGACCTACTGAGCCTCTGCTGTCTCTGTGCACCCGCCATGAGAAAGAGATACACCAAATAATGCACCAACCAACCAAACCTGCTCTCTGAACTTCACCAAAAGAGCCTAAGAGAGCAACAAGAGCACCACAGACCAAAGTGCGTTGTGCTTCCTCATGATCATGTTTTGGCACTCAGTCACAAATCACTGTGCACTCAGCTCAAACCCCCACCACCACACAGCTTTAAACTCCTTTGGAGATTGTATCACACATATTTATACATATATATATATAGCAGATGGAGATGGATCATTGTTGTCTTTAGCTCCTTGTAATGGGACACTAGGCTTTTCACTTTGCAGCTACACCTAGCATGGCACACCAAAACGCATGCCACATCAAAACGTTACTTCTTTGTTGATTTGTTCCATGTAGCTGGTTTTTTTAACCGTCATGTACACAGCAGATAAGAAAAAGTTAAAGTTTTTTCAGTTTTGAGAATATGGCGTTATGATTGCTTTAAAGGGTTTGAACCAATCGTGCTTATAATCAGGTGGATTCTTCCAAACACACACTCTTCTCTTCTCTGACACGTGACTGCTGCATGCTTCAACACGTCCAAACCCACTCTTCCTAATCCACGTAACCAAACAATGAAATAGTGTGAAATATTTTATGTTATAACATGTAACAACCTATGATGGTGTCTATTCCACGTGGGAAATGACTTAGAATTAACCATAGTAATCTCTTTGGAATCTATTTTTGTCATCTTCCACAGAATAGTATACTTTTATTTTTCAAGTATTCTAACTACTAATGCAGAATTGTTCAGAATGAGTTTTCGATTTTGATGGCCAAATAAATCTTATATATATGTAGGCATGGAAACAATGAAGAGATGATGGATAATAGATTTGACTTATTTGCTAAATATATAAGACAGCATTTGCTTAGAAAGAATTTCCATATTCATTTTCATTTTGATCTGATTTAGCTTTTATGAGGAATGTAAATTTAAAAGGATTTGTGAAATGCAAAATTTTAGTTAAATATGTTCTTAACAAAACATATTTTTCAAATCGGGAAAAACATACGTGAAAGAACATTTTATTCTTCTTTAGTTTTTATCCTGAATCCAATCAATGTTTGGCCTACCTTTTTTTCTTTATATTTGCTACAATTACATCACTTGAACAAGTATACATATTCAAGGAATGTTAGAGAAATGGCAATGCATGAAAGCATATATTATATTCCGTGTAAACATGCATGTCTCAATCATCACAATCTTATATTAAACAAAAAGAAAGAAAGATTCCTAAATGGTGTGCCTACTTTTTGTGCTATCTAAATTTTCACACTCGATGTCTAATATCGACAAAAAATAAGAACATCTCATGGTATAAATGGATACAAATTGATCTCGTAAAATTGAGTTAGACTTATGATGCATTTCTTAATATGGTATCAGAATTGATCTTGAAGAGAGTTTGTTAGTATTATAAGATCAATCGTTATTGAATGAGAATTTGAATTAGACTTAAAATTCACTTATTAATAATTTTTTTTATTTTAATTTTTTTTAAGTAAATTGCATTCCAAATTATGGTAAGTATCAATTGTGGTTTTTCATTGATTGAATGAATTGTCATTAAACTCATAATTAATGCATTACATTAATTTCTAAAATTTTGAAATACCAGCCAATTCAATTCTATTAAAATTAGAAACAGCACTTCACTTACTAAAATTATTAAATGATGATCATTTTGCTTATTAAAACAAGAACAGAAAACAAAGACTTACTATGATATATAATTTTTTTATAATTTAAGAAAATAAATTCATTTATTCAGATAATACTCATAAATATAAATACTAAGTTTATTTATTATTCATACCAGACCCTAATAAAAATAATCCAACCAATCTTCATTTAATATGTCATTAATACTTTTATCTAATTAATATATATATATATATAATGTTATATATAAAAAGTGATTGAATCAGAAAGTTCTAAATTATGTAATAATTACCCTTTATCAAGTAAAAAAATGTTAAGATATCCACACACAATATTCATGAGGGACCAAACAGTACAGGCACCATGATCATATAAGGGGTATTTTCTTATTCCAATATTGCTAGGAAATATTTGACGTAAACATACATTATATTGTTGTGTCTCTTTTTATATTTATCAGTTTGTGAAATTATTAAAGCATTCTTGATTTATTTATTTATTATTTTATTTTTAAAACTTATAATTAAATTTTATTATTATTATTTAAGATTGGTGCAAGTAAAATTATTTTTTAATATGAAATTATTTATAATATCATACTTTTTGTTTGTATTTATATTTGTTTAAAAAAAAAGTAGGTTAGTGAGAAGTATATCCAAAAGATTTATACATTTAAATAACTAGCCTTTGAAACAGACAGAAGACATAACATGGTCATGCATTCTATCTCTCTTCGTGTCTTTAACGTTGGTGCTTTAGTGAGATGGACACCACTTTGTTTAATTATGATACGAAACTGTAGTGGGGATTGGGCACACACTGTGTGTTTATACCTTCCACCTTCACATGATGCAAGCAAAATGTTTGGTCCAACCAAACTTTGCAAATTAATTCAGTTTTTGAAAAAAAAAACCATAAATCTAAGAGTTAAAGTTTTCATAACTATATTATAAGATATAATTAGTAGTTAAAACTTTTTAAAATTTTAAAATTAGAGAATAACTGTTAAAGATCCCCATAGAGATAAAAAAAAATCATAATATATAATTGGATGATAATCTTACTTTATAAACAAATTTTACAAGGTTGAATTATGTTTAAAATTCACTTCTTAATATCAGAGTCATTTTATGTAGGTTGATCTTGACCACTTTCTGTATAAAGGTTTAGACACTCCTGAAGTGTCTCATTTTATTTTATTTATTCTTTACAGATCAAAAAAAATATCAGAGGCTTTTAGAGTGTATCCTAGTAAAAGTTTGTTGGACTTATCATGTCACTTTATCGAATCATCCATATAGTCTCACACACAAGTTAGCAGGTTTCGGTCATTTAAAATCTATCCTAGTGAGAGTTTGTTGGGTTTATTAGATCACTGGTTATTGGGTCACTATAAGATCATCCATAATATATAGTGCGTAGGTTTCGGTGTGAAGAAGTATGTTGGGGATTCTACATCGACTAGAGATAATAACTTTTTTATAATATATAAATATGTGAGAACGTCAATTTAAATAATTTTATAAGGTTGGATTAGTATTAAAGTTTATTTTTTAATAATAATTATTAAAAATTTAAATTTTGTTCTCTCCTTTTTTTTCCTTTTCAAAAATCAATTCTATGCAGACTCATACGAAATGAATTTCCATTAAAGGTAAAGTAAGGTTTCTTTTAGTACATCATTGTCTTCACAAGTTGAAAGATTATTGATTGATTTCTACATAACCTTCAAGTCGTTATCCATCTTGTTATGCCAAATTCACCATACTTCAATGAATATATGGACTATAGAAACACACTTTGGGAACTCAGAATTTAGATTATTCTATAGTACTAAGAATATTTCTAACCAAAGTTTATTACTTCAAGGATTCTCAAACTTAAGAACTAATTCTTACAAAATCACAATTTTTCTTTAATTTCTTGTGAAAATATTAAAAAAAATTGTGGAGTATCTTAGTTGTGAAACTCGTGTGAGGATCATAAAGAATTGTTCTAAAGTGAAAAGAAAAACTAAAATTCTTAAAATTGATTTAACATAACTAAACTCGTCAAAAGAAGCTAAACAAAAAACATTAGATGCTCCTAGGGTATTTTAGTGCTATTTGGAGCTTTTATTAATTAAGTTCATTATTTTCCTTGCTAAATTCTATTGCATTAGGATTTTTCTTTAACACCCTAACTAAGTTTTTGCTTTTTTTAGACTTTTTAGATATTTTTTCAAGCTTCAATTTTTTAGAGTTAACCCTTAATCTAGAACTAGCCACATTTAATGCTTTCTATATATCCTTTTCATAGGACATGTTGTATAAAACTCAAAACTTATATTATTTCCATAAACTTAGGGTGTGGTAATCAACTCAGACACATTGAGTTGGATAAGACAAAATTATAATAATTTCTAAAGAAAAAAGAGAACTATATATATATGAAATTAATTATACTATTAATCAATTAGTTATTTTGTATAATTGTAAATAGTCTTTATCAAAGTTAATAAATTTATTTTACTCACATCAGTACAAGATACGGGTATTTAGATATTATTTTTCATAAAAATGACAAGATGGATTACGCCAGCATGTTAAATACATTATAAAAAAATCACGAAATAAAAATTAAATTTAAAATTTAAATAGTTTGTAATAAGAATCTTAGTAGTTAATTAAATATCAATTTTAAAAAAAAAATTTAAAATAATATCTAATTTAGTCAATAAAATAACTAAATATTTTTTATTTTTAAAAATAATTTATAATAATATGTCGAACCAATACGGAATAACAAGTTTAAAAAGTTAATCCGTCTCGCTATCAGTTTTATTTTTCATAAATATTTTTGAAAATATAAAAATAAATAAATAAAATTTCTGTTTCAACTAAAGTTAAGATTAGACGTATATATAAATTAAAATAAAATTTATATTATAGAATTTTTACTCAAAATTTAGAAACCAAATTTTGTTTGACCATGGCACCATGTTTCTGCTACTGTTGTTTGAGCAGAAATTTCTTAGTTGACACCTAGGAAATAAACACTATGTTGCCATGAGTGCGCTTACCCATTTTTTTCCTTCACCAAACTGAAGGCAACAAGATAAAAAAATGCCATTTCTTTTTCTTGCCCAATCAATGATGAGTCTCATTCTTATGTCACTTTATATATCAAAGTTTTAATTTATTGATGAAATTGAGGTTGCAAATTGTGAATATTATACCAAACCATATGCTTCTGCAACTATAGAATTCAAACCACCACTCAGTTTCCCTTTGCTTGTAATGTTTCAGCATATTTTATAATTTTTTAAACACATCACGAGTATATCTTATGAATGTGCCAAGGAATGTTCCTTGAGATTGGTAATGGATAGGATTTATATGTATCAAAAGTACACAAGTTTGAATAGCTTACCTTATGTATATATTTTTTTTTATATAATGAATAAATATGAGTTATTTGAAGAATACTTTAGACCTATTATATATTTGTGTAACTTAAAAAAAACAAGAGAATTCTAAAAAACACATCATAATTATTGTTCTAACTAAAGGTTTGATTATGAGTGAATTACAAAACCCGTAGGTAAGTTTTTCGTATTTTGATTGGTGTCTTGAGTTTTTGATATGCATGAGATCTGTCAGAAAATGTTAGGTGGTTTTTCTTATATGTGATGGGGTTTTATAAGGATTCTTTAATGTTATCGGTTTTACTCCTCTGTTTTATGTGTTTTGATTTATGTAAAAAGTTAAGGATAAGATTTAGGCTGACTTTGTATAATCATTACAAGAAAATCATCAAATAGAAACCAATTTTTAGAAACCAAAATAATTAGTTGCAATAATAACTAAATTAGAGATCATTTTAGAAACTAAAACAAAAATTGGTTTCTAAATTAGTTTCTATTATTTTCTATTATGGTTAAATAGTTTCTAAATTGGTATCTAATTAGCAACAAAGGTTTTATCTACCAATTATTTAGTTTCTAAATTTAGTCTCTAAAACCTTGGTTGCTAATTAGAGACCAATTTAGAAACTATTTAACATTAATAGAAAATAATAGAAACTAATTTAGAAACC
>Ga0123342_1002467_pt1 | contig 30727 bp, 16 predicted proteins | sample Turbeawhitnodule_FD_89960 | JGI IMG/M metagenome (GOLD analysis project Ga0123342, IMG submission 89960) | Root nodule microbial communities of legume samples collected from Mexico - Turtle bean Mexico white nodule | ecosystem: Host-associated > Plants > Roots > Nodule | place: Mexico: Nepantla... | reverse complement strand
TAAATTTTTTTTTTTATTAAAAATAAATAGAAAAGTACCAGTTTTTTTGTTTTTTTTCCCTTTCCCCCCCCCCCCCCCCCCCCACCCCCTCCTTAATGCATTTATTCTTTTAATAATATGAGGAAATCCTAACACATTTTCCCACAGTTTAGAGCATCAATTTATCTACAAGTAATCTCAAAACAAAGAGAAACCATAAACATCAGTATCTAATATTCCTATGTAGAGCATATTAGTTTGTCAGGTTTTATAGTGCAATGTACATGTTCTCTTTTTTCTACCAAGAGGGTCTCTTGTCTGGCTCGGTATCTTGTATTGTCTCAGTTATTGAGGAAATTCTCATATTATCCACATGAAAAGAAGAAAATTATTTCCGGTTCAAAGCAGCATATCTTCAATCAATCAGTTGCTCCTATGAACAAATGCCAAAGTTCAGAGATCTCTATTTTTTGCAGAACTTAGGAATTGAACCCTAGACCCCAAACCTCACTAACACATACGAGCTTAAGCCCAGGTCATGAGGTTGAAAGGTATAATTGTAGGTAGAAGCTTTCAAGCAACCACAGCAAAGACAATATAGCCAAGTCATAACTTACCAACATAATTTGGCTCATCAGTTCCATTTGGACACCAAGCAGCCCAAATCAATGAACCAGGAGCTAATATATCTGGTTTGAGAAGATCTGCCTCTTGGAAGCTGAAATCCTTTATATTTGGTCCTCGAGCAGAGAATAATGCCACCTGTGGTGCAGATTTATGCAGAATAGGCATCAAACCATCACCAATTTTACCTGTACCTTCAAACCTCTTTACCCGTCCAGTCCAATCTCTTGGTGTAGTGATATTATAATAATCTATTAGGTCCTGAAAAAAAATAATTTGAAAGTACTAAATCACATGATAAATAGTGCACACTTTATGATTATAAACAAAAACAAATATTATTGATGAAAATGTAGAAAAATAAAAATAAAATAAAAACAGTGGTAACTGAGATAAGTACTTGACTGTGGAATAAATTATAGGCAAAGAGAAAATGAACATAGCATTGAACTCAATGTAAACCTACATAGATATACCAGTACAGATGAGTTGATTACCTTTGAATAACTGGCATCTGTTATGAGAATCCCAGGAAGGCCGACAGGGACTGGATCAAATTTTGTTCCTGGAGAAACATTTTCAACACAAAGAACAAACCCAACTGCACCAAGGGCCTTTGCTGTTGCTGAAACTCTCTTGATCGATGCAGTGCCAACAACAAAATTGAAGGAATAACCACAGAGAAGAATATTGCCCTTTATCAAGTTCTTGTTTAAAAGTTCTGGTCTCTGGCAATCTGTGGGGCTGTACTTCATAACTGAAGAATCTAGCAACACATCATTTGCAGCAACCAATGTGTATGTTTCGTTCAAATGTGTGGAAGCTGTACAAGCCATTATGCATATTTTAGCAATATAGATTTGGTATTGAATATTTATAGTGTACATGAGGATCTAAAATAAATCAACTGTTAACATCAATATATCTGATTTGACAATGCTATGTAAGCATAAATTTACACAACACTGGAGAGACCTTATTTCTTGAACGAAATTTGCTTTGCAACCTACGTTGCATTAATAACTAAACCCCATACAACAAAACAAACCTAATATGTATTCAACTCTGCCACATTTCATATTATAAAGTAAACAATAAATTGTAAAAAATAACTTTATAAAATCGTAAACAATAACTTATTATATCATTAGGAAATACTCACTGCTTCTATAGACAACTAGTACATGATGAACATATACATCCTCAGTCACCAAAAGATATGTTGAAAAGCACCTAGCAATGTCAGTACAATTTACCTCGGCTATTAAATATTCTATTTACTATATTCAACTTAAATTGAAAAATAATTTACAAACCAAATAACAGAACATGTTTTGTTGCACGCACTTTTAATTAAGGGATGAGTTGTCTCACTAATATGCATTGAACCATTTAAGGTGAAAGATAATCAGGAATCAACATATCTGGTCTATATTTAATAAACCAAACTTCATTGAAAGAATACTGAATACCAAACATTTTCATTCTGACTACTACTCTAATTTAACAATTAAAGCTAGCTAGTAAATGCATTTTTCCAATTAAAGTAAAGGCGGGATATGACATACCTAAGTCCCAAGGAGGACATTTCTACACTTGGAAATGATTGATGTCACACAGAAGAAAAAGACAATACAATTACCTTGTTCTTATATTCTTTTAGTGGTAACGAAGACAACAAAGCTAGAGATAAAGTGAAGCAATAACAGAAAAAAGATCAGTTTTCTCGAAAATGTGTTTTTGTTTCTTTCCGTTTTTTTCAAATTCAGAAAGGGAAACTTATTTTTGTGTTCCCATCAACTAAAAAGGAAAATTTCTTCTCACAAGTCTCGATAATCAATCCATACCATAACTCCTGACTATCAATATCAATCCATCAAAAAGAATAATAATCTGAAAATACAGAGTAAGAATTCGGAAAACTCACGTGATAACCCAATTCCAGCTAAGGTTTTTCCATTTCCAAGGATCAGATGGTTTTTATATCTACGATCATCAATTGCAGCTGCTACCGATGCTATCCATGGACTATATGAAATCAGTGTCTTCGGAAAAGGACCACCATTTCCAGCAGCCTGTGCGACAAATACACCAGCTTTCACAGCTCCAAGAAGAGTAGCATCAAAAGGGTTCAAGAAGCTAGTTCTGGTGGCTGCTGGAGGACTGTTGGGTCCAACTGAAAGGCTGAGTATATCCACTCCATCATATACAGCCTGTAGATACTCAAATTTTGTAAATTATAATTTGAGATAGAAACAAACAGCAAAAAATGAGATTGCTGGGACAAGTTACTGAATTTTATATTGAATGTTAAGATTTACATCAAAATAAAAAGTGCAGCTGCAAGGTGCACTAATATACACTCATAAGAAATCTAGTGTGAACATATTGCCTGGGTGGGAGGTAGGGACTATTCCATGAATTCGTAAGTTAATGTGTGTGTGTGTGTGTATAATATTCTTGTATACCTGATCGATTGCAGCAACTACATCTGCGACATACCCTCCAAACAGTCTATAAAGTGCCTTGTACACAGCAATCCTGAAAAAGATACACCAAATCTTTAGTGCAATAGAACGAATTGTAGTTTCCAGTTTTAAAACAACCAAGGGTATTATGTTCCTCACCTAGCACGAGGGGCCATCCCACTGGCTCTCCCAAATTCGTGGCCATGCATTCTCACAGGAATTCCATTATTTCCAGCTGCAATAGATGCCGTATGACTTCCAGGAGACGACAAAGAAAAAACAGAAAATCATTAAAAAAAAAGTTATCAAATAAAAATATATATGGCTTTAGGCATAATGTTGTCATTGTTAAAACTATCCATTTCAAGTGCTTAAAAGAAAAAGAATGAAGAACTAATGTTACTTTCTTATTATTTGCTCATAAAAAGGATTGAAGGAAATGACACATTTTGATATCTTTCAATCCTGTAGAAAGGGAACATGAGAAGAATTCCTAGGGAAGAAGTTCATAAATAAAAAAGGCGGCAGGGCCTAACCTTCCATGCCCATCACCATCTAGAGGAGACGCAAAGTCAATTGTGGGGTTGAATGCCCCAGCAGCTATTGCAGCTTGAGCAAAATGCTGTGCTCCAACAATCTTCCCATTGCAGTAACTTCTCTTAGTATCCGGATCAGCTTCACATTTTCCTCTATATTTTGGAACTGGCCCATATGGCTCAGCATTATGAGTTGCAAAACTTGGGTGATGAGGATAGATCCCTGAGTCCACAAATCCAATGACAATGTTTTCTCCAGCCCTATCAAAGCCACCTCCAGTTGGCCAAACCCCAGTTGGAAGCCCTAAAAATTGTGGGGTGTGTGTTGTAAGTTTCCTCACTTTCCAGTCCCTCTCAACAGATTTCACTCCGGGAGCACGTCTTAGAGTTTCTGCCTACTAATATAAAGGGATAGCATATCGAAATTAGAGTAAGGAAATGAATTCAAAATATGTTAGTCAGCTTATAAAGAATAATAAAAGGATAAAAGAAGACTTCACCTGTTCCGGTGAAATATGAACAGCAAACCCATTTATAAGATGTCGATAGCTATAGAGTTTCTGGTATGTCCCTTCCTCAAACAGCAACCCAAGCAGCATGTCATGTTTTTTCTCAAGATGGCGAGCATAAGAAGTAACCAATTCACTGGAAGAAGTTTTAAATAGTATAAAAGGTGAGCAACCACACTATCCAGTATCCATCTCTTGGTTCATCAGATACTAGAAGAGAAAAATAACAGTCAAATTTATTTTTTTTCGGTAAAATGAAAATTACTGCTCAAAACAGAGTGGGGTGGTGATCATTGCATTATTTTCCTCGAAAACGAAGAGAGAAAAAAGGCAACATCTATAAATAAATTGTTCGCAATCACAAATTAGCCTACACAAGAAAGATAAATATCTCTACTTCTCAAATAATTCAGGTTTCCAACAAAAAATTATATGAGCAATAGTTGAATTGAACAGTTAAACCATTTACTTTACCGTTCATACTTCTTAAGAGGGTCTAAAATAAATTTATTCGAGAAGAAATTAAATAGACTCTTCAAAAATCTATTGACATGTTCACCTCAGCTAAAAACAAGTCCAATCAAAGGCTCAAAAGGAGATTTTAGTGAAGAGAGAAACAAGTCAAAGGAAAGTCTCTAAGTAGTAATCACAAAAAAGAGTAGAGTGGAATGTATACAAGTACCTTTCGGAATCAATCTTCTCATCAGATTCCACTGCAGTAGCTTCAAACCCATCAATACCTCCAGTGTAACTTATGATAGGCTCACCTTCAACAGTTACTATGTAAATCTCAGCATCCCCGTAAACCAGAAGTGCCGATACAACAACCAACACACACCCAAACACCAACAATCTCATTTTCACTAACCAATCCCCAACTCCAATAGCTTACAAGATCTGTGTTAGGTCCAGTCAATGCCAAGCAGTTAGACAAAATGGTAACTAAAAAATTACTAAATAGAAATCACAAGCTGGTTCCATATCTAAAACTAAAACAACCCTTTTGAAATTTGGGCTCAAAGCAACAAACTTTACCAATGTCCACTCACTCTGATCCAAGTAGCCAGCAGTTGCTCTCTCACATAAACTGGAAGCAGAGAAAAAACCAAAAAAAAAATAACACGAGATGGTGAGAACAAAGTAAGAATAAGAATGAGTAATGAAGAAGAGGAAGCAAAGAATCAGTGTGAGGGAGAAAAGCAGAAGAAGATGGAATCAAAGAGAAAAGTGAAAGGGCATGGTTTGCACACGTACTTGACTTGATTCGCATACACGCCAATGCACTCAGTCATTCATTCACATTGCGGTGATCAGTGATCTAACCATCAGTGTTGAACCTGAAAGCCATGGAAGAAGAAGAAGAAGAAGAAGAAGAAGAAGAAGAAGGTGGTGAGTGAAGAGTGAGAGTGTTAGGGTTTGGTTTATTTGTTTAATTGAATGTCAATGGAGTGAAGTAAGAGCATCATGGCTGATCTTGAATCATGATGCAGGGAAGTAATATTAATATTGATGTTAGTATTATTAATAATTAACTTTCATTGTTTATCATTATTATTGGAATCATTTTGTTTGCGTTGTTCTGATTTTAATGAATATAATCAAAAAAATGTGAGTGTGTTTTTTTTTACTTTTAGAAAATTTGTGAGGTTGCGGTTCTGCTTTGTTCGCAAATTAATAGTATTAAATAAAAGGTGGGAAAGGGGACATTCGCGCGCAGGCTGTCGGAGGCGGTTGAGGTGAAAGGACGATATTGCCCTTCACGTTTGGTGGCGTTTACGCGTGTCCGAAATCATAGGGATGGGAAAAGGGATGTGTATTCATTATTGCTTCTATTATTATTATTATTATTATTGAAATTTTTCATTTCTATTATTAGACTGATATATCCATTTATTCAATTTGAATCTTTTTTACTGGTTTAGTAGTGGAAATTTGAGTCATTTATTATAGACTTTAAGTTAAAAGGATACTGTTTTAATAGTAAAAAATTGTTGTAATGGATACATAATAATTTTTATTAAGGATTATTTATGATAAAAGAAAAAAGTGTTTATGAATTTCAGCCAAAACTGTTTTATTTTTCATAAATGAAATAATTTCATCTCCTATTTTCACTTAGTTCAATTGAAAAAGTTCAATGGTCGTAATTTAAGCATAGAGGTTTAAGAAGATAAATTATTTGAGTGGAAATTTTGAAATATTTTGTAGTAACATGTTATCAAAAAACATTGAGATTTTATAAAAATAATTAGATTACATAACAATTAAATTTAATATAAGAATTTTAAATTTCTTGTAATTTTAAATTTATGTGTTTTCTTATATATTTTCAAATTGATGTGCTTTTATATTTTTTTCATAAATTGATTTTGTTTAGAGACATTGTTGGAATATATACTTTTTCATTCATGATAATTAAGGTTTTTTTTATTATAGTTTATCACATTTTTTATTTAAATTTAATTTAAATTATTTTTTGTTTTTGTAAGCTACTATTATTTTTCATTTATTTTCTTGGTTAATAATAGAGATATTTTTTTCAGATGTGAATATATTTGTTTGATTGATCCTTGTCATTTTCTTCCATGTCTATGATGATTATTATCGATAATGTTATTTGTTATTAATAATTTATTATGATTTATTTTCAAATGTTAATTGATCAAATTCAGAAAATATTAATTAAGATTTTTTTTCTCAATGTTAATTAAAAAGATTGTCGACTTTAATTAAAAAATTGACAAATTATAGTTGACTTTAATCTAAAATTTTATAAAAAATTTACAAGTATATATGCATCAATCAATATGCTACACATCTTAAGCTAGAATGATAATATATTTAAATATTTTATAAATTATGAAATTTTCTATCTAAAATCAATGTTAAAATATTTTCCACTAATAAGTTATAAGCAAATCCATACATTTTCGATATAGAATCATGAGTTTGTAAATTTTTGTTTATATATTAATTTTTTTCTTAAAATTTGTAATATTGTAATTTATTTTTTAATGTTAAGATTAAAGTCATCTTAAAATTACCAAAAAAAGATATATAGAAATGGTTTTTTTTATCTTAATAACTAAACCTTTTAAGAAATTGACATCGAATCCCAATGAGATTTATTCTGTCTAACTAAAAGCATTATTTTATTTTGATTTGTTGCTATCAGTATTAGTTTATAGTAATATTACTTTAATCAGTCATCAGTCACACTCCTCCTCATCTGATCTCACTTCATCATTTCATTACGCGTACATGAATTCCCCTTTAAATTGATGGGAAACATTAATTAATAAAAAAGGTTCCCCAACTCCAAATCCTAGCACTTAATAAATAAATAAATAAATGTTGGGAATTTTATGTTTTGTCATTACTATAATGTGATTTTGATTACCTTCGTGAATTTGCAAATTAAACAATGAGGAGTGTAATCATGGTATATCATCTAACTTTCTCCATGTGAACGTTTCATGAACATTTATTATTTAATAATCTTGAGAGTCAAAAGGAGATTTTAGGTGAGTGGGCTCAAACAAAACTTTAATTATGAATAATAGAAAAAGATATAAATGTTGTGTGATGTTAGCTTGATTATGTGCTTGGAAACTTTAAGGAAATTGAATGAATGAAGAAAAAAATATTAATATAGTTAAATTTAGATGACAAATGATCATTTTAAAAATATAAAAAGTAAATTTAATTTTTTAATAAAAAAGTACTAGTGTGATTAAAAGGTAAAAAGTAAAAGTGAAAATAGTGATATTTGAGAAAAAAGTTTTATATAATAAAGAAAATGCAGAAACATTATGGAAGCAACGAGGATGGTGCAGTTGTCTTTAGGAATTAATAGAGAATTTTGACATGGAGCAGTTGCTAAGTGTGATCTTGTCTTCTGCCACAGAAGTGTAACTTGCCATGTTTTTGTGATACACATGTATCTCATGTCTCCATGCTCTGCTTTTCATTCTTCTCCCTTTGTGTTGTGTAATTAGTGGCTATGTATGGCATCCATTTCTTTTATATAAACATGAATTCGTGATATCACCCAAAAATATTTGTTTTAGAAGTTCTATTTTGTACTACGAGGTTTTCTCAGACATTAGACATTAGTGTTTTTCAAGATTGAAATTGAAAGATAGTGTGTTTTTAGGTCAGGTTGTTTTTCAATATAACTCAAACCTATAAATTGGAAAGAATAAATATATGGTTTGTTGTATATTTTGATATATTTCTTTTTTTTTATTTGATAATTATAATATGTTCATGTAGAATCGAATATTTAATACTCTTGGTCTTTAAGTTTTGGTCTCTATCTTTTGGATTTTGATTTTTTGATATTTAGAGTTTCTATCTCTCGGTTTTGTAGTAGGAGTATATGTTATTATACTCTCACGCTCAATGTAGTTATAGTTTGAGTAAAGAAAATATATATGAGTAATAATAAGTCACAAATTAATTACTTTTAATTTTAGAGTGTTTATCTATTTATAGTTATTGTATTTGGTTTATAAGTTGTTTAATGTTCAATCTTTGTTAATTACATTGTTGAATCATTGAATCTAAATTAATCATAAATTTAGCAGAGATGTCAAGATGTCAAATATGATTTCAACACTAGAAAATTGACTCTCAAATTCAATGAAGCAACCTATGAAATTAATTGGTTGGAAGAATATAAATAATAACAAACCAAAAGATATGTTATGTTTAGTGTAATCTTACTCCATGTAATTTAACTTTTAAGTTATGTATTACTTTACAAAGTGTATTGTTCTTAGAAAAGTGATGATACTTTGACACCAAAAATTGATAAAATACATTCATTTGACATCATTATAAGATAAAATATTCATTCATATTTTAATTTAAAATATTAATATATATTATTATATTATTAAAATTTGTGATATTTTTATACTTTTTCACATCTAATAACCATAATCTGTATGAAATATCAAATTTAATATATAAACATAATACAAATGTTTACAACTCTTTCATATAATGTTTCAAAACATCTCTTTCTTCATAAGACGTTGAGTATTCACATAAAATTTCAGCTTCTCATCGAGAAACTCTATCACTTGTAACATCATTTGTTCCCGTGAAAATACACGATCATCACAGATTAAAGAAAACAACCACAAAACAAAACAAATGGCAGGTTAGATATTTTTAAAACTTGTAATATAAATATAACTTTAAACATCTACATAAAACCATCAATTTTCATGCATTTCACATAACCATCAAGTGTCTATCAAAAATTCAAAATTCATTTTTCTCATGTCCGACTTCTACTGACTCACAACACATGGACACTTGACTCTACTTCCAGAAGACTCGTGTATTGAACTTAGCATCCATAGACCTGCACATGTCATACTACTCGCTATGAAATCCAAACAGTCATGAGCATACTCATCTCAATTTCTCATAATCTCATATGACAGGGTGAATCCATTTGATATGCTCTGATCAGTTCTTTCAAACCTCAGACTCAGCCAAATGGACCTCCCTCGACTCTCACCAACATCTATGTGATTTCATTATATCAGTAGAGTCAAGATTGTCTCATTCACAGAATACTCACAGATATATACACCCTAATAACAATCTCAACACGATATTTCCTTTCCTGAAAAATACTATGTTTTGATTCACTTACACACCATTCCACATCTCATGTAACACATCAATGCACCATTCAATCACATCATATTTTAAATTTTTCTAAACAATTGAATTATATCTTAAAAATCATTGAAACACATAATTAAGTTCCTTTAATTATATTTTTAAATAAGATTTAGTTTTTTCGCTTAAAAACAATAAGAAATAATACATTATACTTTTAAAAGCAAAAAAAAATAAAATAAAAAATAAGTCTTTTTACAGAGATTCTAGCTTGAGCGAGAATTTCTCGCTTGAGCGAGAATTTCTCGCTTGAGCGAGAATCAAGTTGAGAACACCTAGAATTTCATCCCAGGTCTCGCTTGAGCAAGGAGAGCACCTCTTTTTTTCCATTCTAATATCGCTTGAGCGAGAATTATCTCGCTTATGCGAGATATGCAGAAAAATCTACATAATTCTGCCTAATTTCACCATTCAGAGTCAAACAAAAACAATTTCAACAACTCATTCATTTCAAAAGTAACTTGCACTAATCAACTATACAAATCAACTAAATTTTCAGATTCAAACAAAATCTTATACCATAAATCATCTATATCAAAATCAACATTTTTCACATTTTATTTAAAATAATACCACATTACTCATAAACAATAATTCTTGCAAACCAAAATTTGAACTAGTGACCACGTCACCCCACATCTAGATCTTATAGCCAAGAGTTCTATTGAAAATTTAAACTAGCTTCCCTTACTTGAACTTAAGCAGATGCTCCCTAAGAGCTCCAAACTACCAAAAGCTCAAGGCTAGCATAACCTGCACCACATAGTCCTGATAAGAAAATCTAACTATATCATTAGGACCATGAGCTAACATAGATTAACCCTGAAGTTAAAAGAGTCACATGCAAAGCCTATGCAGAGACAAACCTGACAAGTTCAAAATTTGACTCATAGAGAAGAGTAAAAAAATGAACTTACTTTATTAAAGATTATGATCGGACAGCCTTATAGTATTCACTTCCAGGAGTCTGATGGCAGACTTCGATCATCAAACTGATGAGCGAGGATGTCAGAATCTTAGAGAGAATTGAGAGGAAAGGAAAAATGAGTTTTTAGAGAGATGATGGTTCTTTTAAAATGAAACCTGAATAACTAAATTTCTATTTATATGCTATTTTAAGTTTAATAATAAAATATTATAGTGTCATTTTAATTGTACCACTTCTACTTTAAAGACTATTTTTCCCAATCCTTCCTTACAAAAATTGGTTATTAGATAAGATTATTAATTTTTTTTGTATGAATGTGAATATTATTTCTGTTTTTAGAATGAACTAGACATAGAGCTTATAAATAGGTAATGGATACTAATAATGATCTGGCAAAATGCAAAAATAAAATCCTCAAAGACTTTCTGGTTTGAACAAATATATAATATGTTTTTAAGTAAAATTGAGGTAGATATATGAACTAAAAGAGTTGATTTTGTTGTGTGAATTGGAGTAATGTAAGATGAGATTGTTGAGATGAAGTGAAGTTTATTATAGGGTGAGGGTTCCTTTGTTCAGTGCACATGTTGGGAGACCCACTACCCTTGTCTTTATGCTCATACACCACATGTGACCAAACAGGCCCTTATTCATAAGAGAGAAAATGAAAGTGCACAATTCCAAAATACATGTTGGGATGCACTGCCCAGGATTACAGAGTTCGGATTAAGTGTGGAGAATTTTCAATTTATTTTATAACAAAGTTTATTTAAGTTTAATAAATATTACATTTTTTTTATAAGCAATAATAAAGACAATTTCTTTATATTTTATTCTTTACATGTTCATATTATTTTTTTCAATAGTAAAATATCAATTTATTGTTTTTATTTTTCTTATTTGTTTTTATTGATTAAGATTCGTGTTGGTGGGATGATATAAATAAAAAATAAAATGATGTTATTTGATGGATGAAGTGGGAAAGAATGTATGTGTAAAACACAGTCACAATTTGGTTATCATTGCAATGCAATTAGTATTTAGTTTATATACACACACACCCTAATATATGCTACTATTTATAGACATTACTACCTCATCATGACATGCTTTATTACCTTATCTTTATCACAATCAATGCCCATCATTCTTTAAATGGAAACATTACAAATCATTACAAGTATTTAATTTTACATATGATCACCTAACAAACAACCATGTACAAATATATTTGTCTTTCTAAATTGTGAAAAATTAGTCTTAATATTTTAATTATTTATTACTTTTTATTTTTTCATTAAGAGTAATTTATATATTTATATAATAGAAAATAATGTATTTCACATTAGAAGAGTCTAAAAAAATTAAAGATACTAAATGAAATTAAAAAACTTTTGAGAGTCTAAATCATATTTTACTTTAAAAATATTTATTTACATGGCTTACCTTGTAAGGAAGTAAATAGAAAAAAAAAATGTGAAAATCCTACAGATATTAGACTTAAAAAAAATCAATAACCTAACTTAACTGTTTTAATTGATATAGGCAATCTATTTTGTTAGAAGTATCTTATATTAAATATTAAAGAAACTACAAAAGAACAAAATAATAATAATAAGTATATCTAATAAAAAATGAATGATTTATTACACCCAAACATTTTTTTCTTGAGTTGCAAAATGAAGTGAGCCCCATTTTGTTTCCTATTCCTCCAACCAAACCATGAAACGCTTCAAACTTATCCTTAACCATTCATTTTCAATCGAAACAAAGTGTAAAATGTGAGCACCAAAGATTACTCTGACCCAAAAGAGAGGAAAAAGGTAGAAAAGAAAAAGTTATAATTTTAGTATTATTCGTTGCCACTTGATTCGTATGTGTCTGGTGAGATAAAAACAAGAACTATAATTAGTTATTAGAATTCAAAGTAACATGATTAAGAAGGCATAATTAAGTGCAATATGGGAAGTGAAACAGGCACCAGCGTGAAACTGTTACTGATAAAACGTTTTGGAGAGATTCTTTGTTTCAACCCATGTGTTGTGTAATAGGAGTCCCCAATCCCTTTGAAAAGGACTTGCACTTGTTATGAATAGGGACAAAAGTGGTTGTCAGTGTGACAAAAGTCACTGGACTTTTTGATGCCACTTAAGGACACATAATCACCCTAAATCATCTCACTTTTTTCCACACATTTACCCCTTTTAGGGATTTTCACAACTCTGTCATTTTTATGAGTGATGGGGTGAGAGAGAATGAGCCATTCAATTTGTTGAATTGAAAAGTTGATGCAATATCCCTAGGTAGCTAGCACTAGTAGTAGTAGCTATTCAGAATTTTAACCTTTTTTATTGTTTGGTCCATGCTTAGAGAGTTGTGTTGTGTTGTGATCATTATTAATCCATGGCATCCATCATGGGAGAGGTGGGCTCTGAAATTCATTATTTTAATTTCAAAGAATCACGGACAAAGTTGCTAGTGTTTATCTTTTGGCGTTATCCTCCACTTCCAAACTCCTCACTACCTATCAAATCACAATTACCCTTATTCACCAACTACCGAAACATCAAACAAAGATGCTATTTCTGCCCCTTTTTCTCTGTTTTACTGCGCAAGTTTCGTTCAGATTATTTTTCACTAAATTATTATTTCTGAATCACGGGAATTATAGAGAGGTGTGTGTATAAGTCTAGAAATTAAACTTTGTGTCGGGCCAATCTGTCGTTTAGGCTAGGATCTAATCAAAATTAGCCAGTTTCTTCCTGTACCCCTACATTTTTCTTCTTGCACCCCACAAGGTTGCGCAAAGACAAAACTGTCCCTATATGAACTGTACATTTATTTTATTTTTGTATTCTGAATTATGAAATTCGGTAAATTTTCGGATTGGCGCATCCGGTAATCTCCCGGATTGATGTTTTCGGTAGTACATGAATGATAGTGTTAATCCAAAGTAAAAAAATGCAAAACATCCATAATTGAAAAAACCATTATGGATTCACCAATCCGTAATAGAAATTAGGCTTTCAGATTCAACAATCTGGAAATCAATAATTTATGCAAAATTGCTTCTAGAACACCCCCTCATCCGGAATGCAACATGATTCACTTTCGGGTTGATGAATCCGTAGCACACTCCCAGATCCCGAAATTGTGGGGTCAGTTTCGGAATTTACAAAATTGTGGAGGTGCAGAAAGAAAAATGTAGGGGTGCAGGAAGAAACAACCTCAAAATTAGGTTCATAAACAGACGAGGCCCAACTATTTGTTGTCAACTGGGGCAAGGTTTTTGCTTTCCTGTAGCTAATAAATTTGAACATGCACATAATGTAAAATAACAAAAATGTATTTTTTAGTGTTTAAATAGAAACAGGGGATAAGGTCAAAATGTATTCTGAATTTGATATTTCAGAATATAATTTTGGATTTGGGTTCTCAAGACATGTTTTCGGATTAAGTTTTTCTAGAATAGTTTTTCCCTAATATGTTTTTAAAAAATTATTTTATAAATTTATTATTTTAATATGTTTCTATATTTTGTTTTTTCAGATTTTTTTTATAAATGTATTATTTGTATTATGGATTTTTTTTTGGAATGAAATTTTGATTTTTCAATTATATTTCAGAATTTTATTTCTGTAACGTACAAAATCTATTCTAAAATTCATTTTTTGGAATATGTTTTTTAATTTTAATTTTTCAAGGACTATTCTAAAATTTTGTAAAAAGTAATAGCATGCATGTTAGAATTGATTGGGGACAATTTCTTGTACTTCTATGATTTCTTCCTCTACACCCTCATAGAACATGTGGAATGATATTTTTTCCCTTTTTTTTATACTTTTTATTGACACTCCTCTTTTTTTTTCATCATTTCAAACTCCAAATGAATACAATTTTGTATTTCAAATTTTAGAGTTTGAAATACATTTTCGCACCCAAAAAATATCTTTTAAACTCTAAAATCCGAAATACAAAATTGTATTTTGAATTTTAAAGTTTGAAATGCATTTTCAAAGTCTACAAATATCTTTGAAACTCCATAATAAAATTTTCTGTTTTGAATTCTAGAGTTCGAAAGATATACAAATTATACAATTTGAAAATAAATAAATAAAAGACAAAATCCTACACTTCTTACTCAAGGAGTGGAGATGAAGGAAGAAACTATGGAGGTGGAGGAAGAAATTGCCTTCATTGATTGTAGGAAGCAAAAACCCTGAAGGAAAATTGTCCTCCGTGATGGGCCTAACCTGACCCATTTGTTAGATGAAAATAGTAACTTTTTCTGCATTCCTACATTTTTCTTCCTACACCCCCACAATGTTATGTAAAGTTAAACTTGTCCCTACTAAAAACCCTAAAATGCACTTAAACCTAAACTATTCTTTACTTATTCGTTTGCCTCTCAACAACGTAGTTCATCCTATCTCTCAGCAACACCGTTCCATTCCTCTCTCAACTGACTCCATTGCCTCTCCACGGACTTCATTCCTCTCTCAACGACACTGTTTCATCTCGCATTTCTGTTGGTGGTTTAGGGTGGTGTCTCAACAACTTGGTGGGAGAAGAGTGGTATCTCTTGAAGGTAAGTAAATTTTTTGTTTTCTGGATCTGTAATTCTGTTTTTTCTTCGGATTTTTATTTTCGTAGTTCATACGTATTATTTCGGAAAATATAGTCCGATAGTTTTACATAATAGAGAATCCATACTTATTTTTTTGAATTATGGATTATGAAATAAAAAAAAATTAGATTGGTATTTCCGGTAAAACTTCAGATCCACCAATCCGTAATTCAAAATATGCATTCTGGATTCAAAAATCCATAATTCAAAAAGCATTATGGATCCACCAATCCATAAAAAGAAATATGCATTCTATATTCAAAAATCCATAATTCAAAAAAAACATTATGGATCCACCAATTTGTAACAAAAATTAGGCTTCCAAATTCAACAATCCAGAAATCAATAATTTATGCAAAATTTGCTTCCAAAACATTCCATAATCTGAAAAATAAAATGATTCAGTTTCGAACTGACGAACCCATAGCACACTTCCCAAATCCCGATTTCTGGTAACCACAAAAACACCATAACCACCAATGTTTCTAAAAAAACCTTAATTCTTACCTTTAGAAGTCAAGCAAGACTTCGACCACACAACTCACTCCTCTACCTTGCTTTGCACAACTAAAATGACTATTTACCAACGCCTAAAATGAATGAAGAAGATGAAACGTGCCATATAAACTGAACCATGGTGGTTTTTTCAAATAAAAGATCAAAACCAATTTCTAGATTTATTACATTATAGGTTCGTGAAGAAAAACATAGGAGGTGCAGAAAGAAGAAGCCGACGAAAATCCAGTTGTGCCTGCATGCGGAAGTCATGTGGCCATTTTGACAATCACGTCTGGGTTTACAAAAGAATATGCAAATACACACCCCATGAATATTAGAAAAAAATCATATGATAAAAAAAATTATGAGTTATATAGAAAATTATTAAATAAAATTAATTTTAAAAAATAATTAGTTGTTATATTAATTAAATTATATATTATTTTAAAATTAAACAAATTATTAATATTTAAATAAATTTTTATTGATAAATAAATTTTAAATTGATATCTAATTAACTACTTATATTTTAACTACCAATTTTACAATTAAAAAATTGGTAACTAAAAACTAGATAACTAATTAAATATCAATTTAAAATAATAATCAAAATTAATTTAGATATTATTTATCAATAATTTTTTAGTTTCTAATTTAGTCACAATAACAATTAATTATTTTTTAAAATTAATTTCTATTTAATGATTTTCTAGTAATAATATTAGTAATATGTTTTTTTTATTTTCTTTAAATACATATTTTTTATTCATTTAATATACAACAATTAATTTGTTTGAATTTTTATATGTTTTAAATTTGACATATTTTTAATTTAATCACTTGTTAGTATGTTATTTTTAAATAATATAAGAGAAATAAGTATCACTAAGTTGCAATTTATTAAAAACATGTGAAATGTTCATGTTTTAAAAAATTAAAAGAAATATATGATTACCATCTTATAAAAACTTAATAGAGTTAAAGGTTTGTTTTCAAAATAGAAGGAGTGTTAATGTTATCTAAAGTGATCTAATTGCTTGAAGTAAATTAATTATGAACTATCAAGAATTTTTAAAGATTATATATCTAAGAATTAACAACATTTGGACTTAGGGCATTGGTGTGTGTTTGAAAAATACAAGTGATAAAAATGTTTGGTTCAGCAAATGAATGTGAAGGCTTCACTTCATATTAAAGCTGCTTTTGGAAACTAACATCATGAAATAAAATCTTAGTTTAATTTATGATATTGATTTTTTATGTTCAATTTCATATAATAGATATTATAAAAGTATAATAATTAAAATAAATATGTAATACTCAATATCTTAAATACTCATGATCACATCTTCGACATTGTATTAGAAGCATTTAAAATAATGTATTAAAATATATTAAAAATAGGAATATAAAAAATAATAAAAAAGTGAAATAAATTAAAAATAATTAGTCAATAAGTCTTAAAATAAAATATTTTAACTTATTTTAATATATTCTTAATAAAAATTGTTGAGAAGAATATTAGTTATTCCCAACAGCAATTGCAAAATAAACAAATAAATTGTGTGTGTATAATGTCCCTTTCCTTTTGGTGTAAGCCACTGTAAGCATTTGAGAGCACCCAAAACCAATATTTCTTACAGCTTTCAATTTCTTTGCATCATTTTGTATTTTCTGTCTCATACATTATTTTATTTACTATACTTTACTTCTTTTCTTTTCGTTTTGTCTCTCCATAGTATAAAAAATGTAATAACATCATGAAAATTCCTTTATATTAGAGTTAGTAATTTTATCAACTCAATTTGTTTTTCTCAAATTAAAGAAACCAAATAAAAAAAAATTGTATCATTGAAAAGATGATATATGATACACCTAATTTCTTCAACTTAAATATATTTTTGTCTATAAAAAACATAACTTTAAAATACGAATTGCAAAGAACTAATAATTTTCTAAGTAGGATTTATTTGAAGTATAATCAAATAAAAACAAAAAAAAATCATAAAAATATGAGTAATCTGAAGTTTGTTTATTATTAGAGTAAAACTAGATATAATTTTCTTAAAAGATATAACATTTCTGAGACCACAAAAAAATATTTTGTCTTCTAATATATTTAATTTAAGCTTAAGGTTTGTATTTTTCTAAAATAAGTAACTTCTTTCCTTCTAAATTTGGCTGGTCAATTATGTCTACAATTTTATGGTGTATCTCAAAAAAAAAAAAAAAAAATTTTTTTTGAGTCAAAAGAATATTCGAGTAAAGTGCTTGAACTTAAACAACTACTTTTCTCATCCCTTATACACATACTAAATCTAATCTCTTCATGCAAGGTTATAAACGAAAAATCGATTTTTCATTTACAATAGCATTAAATATAATTTAAAACTTGTTTAACAGCCACAAAAACATTATTTCCTCGAATTTACAAAATCAGATTATAAAATTTACAAATGTAGATAGTTTTTACATTGATATTTAATGGCAATGTAATACTATATATAAGTTCATAAATTTGTTAACTTTATAATAACTATTTTTAAGAAACCACATTTATCATAATTTCCAATTGATCAATAAAATAAAACTTCTACAACAAAAATACGTAAAAAAGTGAACTTTTGTTTATTACAAGTCTTTGATTAAAAAAAATAAAAGTAGTCTTGAGATCGCCAGTGGGAGTAGGTGAGGTATAAACAATTATAAATTCATAATTTTAAATATTTAGTGGATATTAAAGTTATCTCTTTTGCTATATTATTTAATTATGAAGGAGTATCTTTTTGCTAAAAAACCAACAAATAGTGAAATAGTGGCTGTGTCTGGAGTGTGAGTAAAGGAAAGAGTTATGATAAATACAATCTCAATTTCATTACAATTCTTAATATTTTTAATATTATTTAATTATAAATATATCTTTTATTACATATTTATTTTTAAATTCATTATATTATAGTTATATATAATTTCAAAAATTGTTAAAGTATCATTTTCCTAAAGAAAAATGAAAATAAAATGGACAACTCAATTTACCCTTAATCCAATGCATCCTAACTTACTTCCCAGCACATATGCGCTATTCCCTCTTTCTTCTTTCTTCTCTATTCCCATTTCATTCCTCTGCTCTGTTCCAACAAACTTCCTCTTCTCTCCTTTTCTCTGTCTCTTCCCATAAAGGAAGAAAGAAAAAAACAGAGACATTGAGAAGTAGAGAGAGTCTCTGCACAAACACATCCAACTTTCATCCTCATTTTTCTTTCTCCGCCCACACTCTCATCTCCCTATTCACCCTTTTTCTCTCCTTAATTAGTTCCACAATAAAATTCCGCTTATCCTTCAACCCCCGCCTGTTGCGCGCCTGAAAATTTTCAATTTTTCGCTTTCCCAAAAGACCAATTCGGCTTCTGGCGGAGACCCGCTTCACAATTTCAGACAAATTTCATTGAATTTTAGCGTTTGTCTGGATTCTAGTTTGTTTTGAGCATCTGGGTCGGCGAGGGGTTGCCGGATAATCATGCCGCCGGCTCTGATGGATCCTCCATTACCGGAATCGTCTTCGGTGCTGTCTTTTTCCTCCGACATTGTTTTTCCGGGAACGGAGCCGGGTAATCGGCGATTCGGGGATCTTAGAGGTCTGCAGTGGCGTATAAATCTTGGGGTGTTGCCATCTTCTTCCATTGATGATCTTCGTCGTGCCACAGCTAATTCTAGAAGGAGGTAAAGGGGCCAGTTTAATGATCATACCTTATTAGTTTTAATCCAATCTGTGGTGTTTGTATAATTGTATCCCTCAAGGTTGGTGCGTATTTGATAGCTTTGTTGTTAGTGATAGCCTGGTAGGTGTTCTAGCCAAAGTTATACCGAGTTTGAGATTACTTCCTAGATGTTGATGATAAATTTAACGTCTAACTACATGATATAACTTTTTCTTTTTTCATTATGTCTAATTTCCCTCCTTCAACTCTCAATAATAACGAGGGAAGTTCGCACCTTACATTTTTTTGGTAATGGAGGGAGACACATACATAGAGAAATTACAGGATATTTTGGCAATTTACATTCGAGAATGCTTACATACGTGTTTGGGCGAATTGGGTTTGATACTATCTTCATTTTTGTTCCCCTTGTCAGGCCAATATAATCTTGTATCAAAGTTTTGTTTCTTTGGTTGTTGCATAAATTATGGATTTGGCTCTTTACTGCCTTTTCTATATCTCGTACAGTGTTGCCAGGACTGAGTTTTAGATCCACCTGTTTATTAATGTCTGTCATAATTGTGCATTAAAAACAATTGCATATTTGTTCAGTTAATTGCAATTGTTTGGGGATGTATCTTATTTAACATGAACTGTTTATAATCTTGTCAGATATGCCAGTTTGAGAGGGCGCCATTTGGTTGATCCTCATATTGTAAAGGATGAAAGTAATGCGCCCAATCTTGTCATGGATAACCCACTTTCACAAAATCCAGGTAAACCCAAGCATATTCTCTCACCTCGTTCCTGTACTTTTGTTGTGGATAAATCTATATATATCTGATTACAATCCGTGATTTAACCAATATACTTTCATAAATTCCTTCATATTGAGTGGAGAGAAAGTTATATATCTTATGCTAATGTACAATATTTTCTTCCACCTTTCCCGAGATTGGCTTAATAAGAGCTTCATGTATCCTTTTATTTTATTTGTTGACAGATCATATATCTATTGTAAATTTTCTATTTTCCAAGATTTTGCAAATATATATCACCCCTAAAGGAATATAGCAATGTTCCATTCTCATTTCAAACCCATGAAAATGTTAAGCTAAAAAAATAATGACGGGTAAACTGTTGAGGTGAAGAGGGAGGAGACAGAAAAAGCCAAGCTAATAAATTGTTTCATATCTTGTCATAATGTTGTCTCAACATTGAAATACATATTACTGATATAAGTAGATTTTTCGGTAGTCTGTCTAACCCTCTCAGTCTCTTGCCATTTGAACTCTGTCTGTGTTGACATTATTATCAATTTTTCCTATTTTTCAGACAGTACATGGAGTCGCTTTTTTCGCAATGCAGAGATAGAGAGAATGATTGATCAGGATTTGTCACGTTTATACCCAGAACATGGCAACTATTTCCAGACGCCAGGATGCCAAGGCATATTGAGACGAATTTTGCTACTATGGTGTCACAAACACCCTGAGTGCGGTTACAGACAAGGTAAATTTCTCTGCCAAGCAACATTTTAAGACAATATGTTGAATTTAAGTGAACATTTTGGGATGGTTGCCTTATTTTTCCTTCCAACTCCATGTAAGAAACTAGGGGAAATTACACTTATCTTCTCCCATTGTTATGCCAAATGACACTTCCACCTCCTCTAGTTTCAAGATAGACACTCATTTTTCTTAAGCTTTTAATAAAATAACAATTACACCTCCTTTACCTTTCAAAAGACACTCAGCTCCTTCCTTATGTTTTTAGTCAAGTGATATTCATACGCTTTATATTTTAATAAAGTGATACTCGCCTCTATTTTATTTAAAAATAACATATTGGCTAAACTTTAATAAAAAAACTATGAATATTTAAACTTAAAGTTTTATGTAAAAATTTAAAGATTTTTTTATAAAAGAATTAAACAATTTAATTATCATATGTTAACAATAACTAAAAAAATTATATTGTCTCTCTATTATAAATTGTAATATAAAAATATTTTTTTTTTGAGAAAACATTGTTTTAATATAAAAATAAATAAATAATTATAAAATGTAAGATTATATTTATTAACTTATTATTATATTTAAATATAATGTTATATATATATATATATATAAATAAATAAGGAGTATGAGTGTTATCTTATCAATAACATAAATAATGCAAATGTCTATTTTAAAACTAGAAAAAGTATGAATGTCATTAAAAAATTCTCAATGGGGGTGCAATAATTAAATCGTTTGATTTTTTATTTATAAAATAATATTTAAAATTTTATATTTTATATTTTAAAAATTTAATTTTGAATTTTCATAAGTTTTAATTAAATTTTATTAATATGTTATTTTCAAATAAAATTAGGAAAGTGAGTGATACTCTATTAAAAACATGAGATGAATGTCATTTTGTTGAAAACATTTTTGCCGTCTCATCTTTAAATCAAGTAAGCCTTCTTATTTATCATGAGTGTCTCATTTTTTCCTTCCAACATTATATAGTTAACCATAGCACATGTAAATCAATGAAAACTTAACTATACTTATCACAAAAGGCACATCATACGGTTTGCTCATAGCCACTTTTATGTTCTCTGGGGGCATCAACAATCATTAATTACTATATCTATCATCCATATTCTTTACTATCAACAAGTTTGTAACTACTTTTGCATGGATTACTATTCCATTATCTGCATGTATACTGAACATCATCTTATCTATTGCAAGATCAATGGATTGTTGGAAATCTTTTAGCTGGTAAATTATAAATTTCCTTAGTTTGACTTTGAGGTGCCCATATAACTTGTTTTGATTTATTTGCATGTGTGATGCAAATAGTTAATATGATTTTATTGGGCTTATTTCATTCATTTATTTTGTAGGAATGCATGAATTACTTGCTCCGGTGCTTTATGTACTCCAATATGATGTGGAGTGTCTTTCAGAAGTTCGAAAGCTTTATGAAGATCACTTCACTGACAGATTTGATGACCTCCTTTGTCAAGAGAATGATCTTTCTTACAACTTTGATTTTAAAAAATCTTCAGACTCGAAGGAGGATGGAATTGACTCCAATGGAAATGCAAAGAAAATCAAGAGTCTTGATGAGCTTGACCCCAGCATACAGAACATTGTATTGGTAAGTGACGCTTATGGGGCAGAAGGTGAACTGGGCATTGTTTTATCTGAGAAATTCATCGAACATGATGCTTATTGTATGTTTGATGCTTTGATGAACGGGGCTCGTGGTTCAATTGCAATGATCGATTTCTTCTCTTATTCCCCTTTGCCTGGGTCCCATACTGGCTTGCCTCCTGTAATCGAAGCTTCTGCTGCATTGTATCATTTATTGTCTCATGTGGATTCATCTCTGCATAGCCATCTTGTTGATCTCGGGGTTGAACCCCAGTACTTTGCTCTCCGCTGGTTGCGAGTTTTATTTGGACGAGAATTTTCACTCAGCAACCTTTTAGTAATCTGGGATGAAATATTTTTATCAGATAATAGTAAAGTGGAGAAAGATGCCGAGGACAATGCAGATTCTGGTTTTAGGATCTTCAATTCGTCTCGAGGAGCATTTATCTGCGCTATGGCTGTAGCAATGACGCTTCATTTAAGATCTACGCTTCTAGCTGCAGAAAATCCTACAACCTGTCTTCAGAGATTATTAAACTTCCCAGAGAACACTGATATTCAAAAACTAATAGAGAAGGCTAAATCCTTGCAGGCCCTTGCATTAAGTGCTGAGTTTTTGTCCACTAGACCTTCATTTGTCGAGTATTATAACCAGGCTAAACCAGTTATTGTGAGATCTCGCACCCTTTCATCTGACTCAATATCTCCCAAAGCTCCTCTGAGTTTGGTACCCGAGAGCTACTGGGAAGAAAAGTGGAGAGTTGTCCACAAGGCTGAAGAACTCAAACAAGATGCAGTAGAAAAGCAGGTTTCCACTCGGAAGAAGGGATGGACAGAAAAGGTAAAGTTCAGTTTGAAAACAGAATCTGACCCGTCTTCACCAAGCTCTAAGAGTGGTAAAAAGAAATCCAAGTCACCAGTTAGGCGCGGTTTGTTAGACGATCTATCTAAGGAACTTGGCTTTGAGGAAGATACTGAAAATCCCTACAGTCTTGATAATCTGCCTGCAACAGTTGAAGAGGAGCAACGGGAAGACGGTTTGGAATGTAGCAACAGTGATTATCCTGCAGATAGATGTCTAAGTCGAAACACAAGTGGTGTGGAAAACTCATCTGCTATTTCTTGCTCGGCTAGCCCTCCTAACGAGGCCAATGATCACAAAAATGACTGTGAGAAGAGTAGTGTTGGGTCTAATTTATCCCTTGATGGAATTAATGAAGCCTCACTTTGTAGTCCCGTTGATTCACCTCTTCCAATCTCTGATCATCCTGAGAACGCATCAGATACGACACGGAGAAATAATAGTAATTCTGCCGGAAATTCAACTACGCATTCTAAGGAGAGAAAATTGAACAGATTTCCGTGGCTATGGAAGTTTGGGCGTAGTAATGGCGAGTTTACTTTAGAGAAAGGAAGTGATGCTTCTGAGACAGTAAAACCTGCTAACAGTTGTGATAATCAAAGCAATACAGTACCCTCTTCTACAGCAAATGCACATTGTAGTTCTGTTGGCTACAAAGGGGAATCTACAGAGCAGAATGTGACGGCCACTATGAGGATTATTGGGCAGTCAATGCTTGGGCATATCCAGGTATACTTATTTCTCATTGTCACACTCAAAGTCAGTTAGTTAGTGAGTGAACTCAGGTTACAATCTAAAGAGTAACTCAATTCTATAAAACCAATATAATAATTGTCAATATAAGAATCACCTGTTGGATGCACCAAAGTAAGAAGTAATATTTTGTAGTTTAGGTTTGAATGTGGAGTGAAAGAAACAGTGTTATTGACATGAAATGTATGCTAAGAAGTTTTGTGTGGCAGGTGATAGAGAGTGCTTTCCAACAGTGGGGCGAGGGAGCATCATTGGATAACATGTCTAACAATGTTGTGGTTGGTGAAGAGCAGTTGAGTCCCATGTCAGCTCTGAAGGAGCTACGTAAAATTAGCAATCTTTTGTCTGAGATGTGACCCGAATCTTGCATTGATCTGTCCTTTGTGTATATATGTATTGTAATTATAATTTTTTAGTGGGAATAATTACTGAGATTCTTCTGCTTCACTTCTATATATACCTCATGAATACCATAGATTTGCAGTGATGGACTTGTAAATACCAATATTGGAGTTACCATCAAATAAAATATGGTGTTTCATTCCTGTTTGTGATTTCAATTTTGCTTCATTGCATTGCATACCTTGGTTTGCATTTTACAGCACCGCTGCAAAAGCAATTCCAAACTAAATTGTGGTTAAGTTTGGATACCCTCAAAATTTGAATGTATCAAATGGATCAAACATGTATTCAATCGTATTTAAATTCTTACACTTTTTTTTAATTTTTATTTCTCTACTTTTTCTAATATTTACCAAATACTTTTACTTTAATATTTTCATTATTTTTAAAAATTATGTTATAATTCGAAATTTCCCCTTCATTTTATATTTCACTATATTTTTTCCTTTTTCATACATTTGAACTTTTGTTTATCATTTTTTAAATTATCATATTTACTTCGTAGTTTTTAAACTTTCATACTGCAGCTTTTTCATATTTTATTGGCATTAGTTTGACACGTTTTTATTTTTTAAAACATCAAATTTTGTCCATAAATTTTAAAGTTTTAAAAAATATTATATTTTAATTTTTAATAAATATTAAAATTTTCTTATTATTAATCATATTTCAACTTTCTGATTAATCCTCGTTAATATATTATATTTTTTCTATTAAAAAAAGATCAATTAAAAACCTAATAATTAATTTGTATATTTATCTTGTTACTTTGAATAATCAAATCTTAACTATAATTATCATATTTTTTTTGGAAATCATAGTTTATCATTATTACAAAATAACCAATATTAGGAATGAAATTAAGTACACAATATAGATATTTTTCTCATAACATAGTTTATTTCTTTAACATGGTTAAGATTCAAACGTGAATCACAAATTACAATGATCATGTGTACTGAAATTATATAACTTTATTAATTAACAATTATATACATATTTAATATAATATTTCTGAAATTATAAAAAACTACTCTATCATAAAGAATGTTACTATATTACTAAATATATTATTATCACGGTAAAGAATATTCCATCAAATATATAAAAAGTAAACTATATATTTTTTTAGTATATGTTAAGATTTTACTGAAATTTGTTGAGGTGTCAAATGCCTAGTTGTTTATTATTGTGTTTATAATGAACAAGTGAAGATTTTAGTATGGAGTTTGTTATTTTATCGACATAGGTTTCTTAAAAATGTTATTATTATTACTAAAAAGTACCGAATATGGAAAATTTAAAAAATTAAGTGTTTGAAAAACTAGGTTTCATGAAGGAAGGAACATTAAGATTTTGAGGGTTCAGGATTGGGCGTTTGTGAAGGAAAATGAAGCATAAGTGCGATTTTTTGGTGTTTCGCGAAGGAAATAGAGGCGTCGCTTGCGTTTTGCAGAGAGGGATTTGGAGGGGTTGATGTTTTCGATTGGGTGGTTTTTGAAGGGAGAAGGAAGTAGAGTAGATGTGTGTTGTGATTTTGAGGGGTTTTGTGTTTTGGATTGGGAGTGCGACTGCGATTGCGCTCGGATCTTGAGGTTTTTTTTTTCCGTTTGATTGGGGTTTATTTGTTTGATTGTTTAGTAATATGGTTTTGGTTTGATTTTGGTTTTTTAATGTTTAGTGTACTGTTATTTCGTTTGTTTGTTTGCTATTGTGGTTTTTGAGTTTTGAAGTTTGAATTAGTTTGGATTTTGTTGTTCAGTGTTATATGATTTACGATTTTGGGAGACGGGTTTTGCACTTTTTGTGTGTGTTCTGACTTACTGTGATAGATTTTGTTTCATAATGCCTTGCTCATTTTACAAAAGCGTCCATGCCATGTAAGCAACCCGACCACATAAGCGAGTTGTATTCTAGCATAAGGGGGAATGGGTTATCGAAAAATCATTTTCGATTATGAGTACTGACTATTTAACAACTAGAATGTCCTTGCGCCAAAATACAATTAACTGAGTTGACTGGTAAAATAATAAAGAATTAGATTGTGGGTCTCACTTGCTTAGGTGACAAATTTAAAAAATTGAGCATTTGAAAGGTTAGGTTTCGAGAAGAGGAATGAGCATTGAGATTTTGAGGGTTCAGGATTGGGCGTTTGTGAAGGAAGCGGAAGAATAGGTACGATTTTTTGAGTGTTTTGTGAAGGAAGCATAGGTGCCGCTTGCGTTTTGCAGAAAGGGATTTAGAGGGGTTTAAGTTTTCAATTGGGCGATTTTTGAAGGGAGAAGGAGGCATAACAGAGGTGCGTTGCAATTTTGAGGGGATTTGTGTTTTTGATTAGAAGTGTGACTGCCATTTCGCTTGGATCTTGAGGTTTTATTTTCTTTTCGTTTGATTAGGGTTTATTTGTTTGATTGTTTTGGTATATGGTTTTGGTTTGATTTTGGTTTTTTAATGTTTAGTGTATTGTTATTTCGTTTGTTTGTTATTGTCATTTTTGAGTTTTGAAGTTTGAATTAGTTTGAATTTTGTTGTTGAGTGTTTTCTGCTTTGCAATTTTGGGAGACTGGTTTTGAACATTTTGTGTGTGTTCTGACTTACTGGTGATAGATTTTGTTCCATAATGCCTTGCCCATTTTACAAAAATGCCCCTTCCACGTAAGCAACCCGACCACGTAAGCGATTTGTATTCTGGTGTAAGGGATAATGGGTTGTCGGAAAATCATTTTCGATTATGAGTACCAGATTATTTTACAACAAGAATGTTATTGCGTCAAAATACAACTAGCTGAGTTGGCTAATGAAATAATAAATAATTAGATTGTGAGTCACACTTGCTTAGGTGGAAAATTTAAAATATTAAGCGTTTGAAAGGCTAGATTTCGCGAAGGAAGGAGCTTTAGGATTTTGAGGGTTCAGGATTGGACGTTTGTGAAGTAAGCAGAAGCATAGGTGCGATTTTTTGAGTGTTTCATGAAGGAAGAAGAGGTGCCGCTTGCGTATTGCAGAGAGGGATTTGTAGAGGTTTAGGTTTTCGATTGACCGATTTTTTAAGGGAGACGGAAGCAGCGCAGAGGTGCATTGTGATTTTGAGGGGTATAGTGTTTTCGATTTGAAGTGCAATTGCGATTTCATTGGAAGTGTGATTGCGATTTCACTTGGATCTTGAGTTTTTTTTTTCTTTTTTCGTTTGAATGGGATTTATTTGTTTGATTTTTTGGTATATTGTTTTGGTTTGATTTTAGTTTTTTAGTGTTTAGTGTATTGTTATTTCGTTTGTTTGTTTGCTATATTGGTTGTTGAATTTTGAAGTTTGAATTGGTGTGAATTTTGTTTTTGAGTGTTTTCTGCTTTGCGATTTTGGGAGTCTGGTTTTGAACTTTTTGTATGTGTTCTGACTTACTAGTGATAGATTTTGTTCCATAATGCCTTGCTCACTTAATAAAAATGCTGCCAAGTAAGCAACCCGACCATGTAAGCGAATTGTATTCGGGCGCAAGGGGCAAAGGATTGTAGAAAAATCATTTTGATTACGAGTACCGATTATTTGACAATTAGAATGTTATTGTGCCAGAATACAACTGCCTGAGTTGGCTCATGAAATAATAAAAAAATAGATTGTTGGTCCCACTTTCTTAGGTCGCAAATTTAAAAAAAATTAGCGTTTGAAAAGCTAGGTTTCGTGACAGAAGGAGCATTATTATTTTAAGGGTTCAGGATTTGGCGTTTGTGAAGGAAATGGAAGCATAAGTGCAATTTTTTGGGTGTTTTTGCAAAGGAAGCAAAGGTGTCGCTTGCGTTTTGCAGAGAGGGATTTGGAAGGGTTTAGGTTTTCGATTGGGCGGTTTCTAAAGGGAGAAGAAAGTTGAGAAGAAGTTTGTTGCTATTTTTTAAGGATTTGTGTTTTGGATTGGGCGTGCGATTGAGATTTCGCTCTGATCTTAAGGTTACTTTTTTTTTTTCGTTTGATTGGGGTTTATTTGTATGATTGTTTTGATATATGATTTTGGTTTTTAGTGTTTAGTGCACTGTTATTTCGTTTGTTTGTTTGGTATTGTGGTTTTTCAGTTTGAATTGGTTTGGATTTTCTTGTTGAGTGTTTTCCGCTTTGCAATTTTGGGGGACAGGTTTTGAACTTTTTGTGTGTGTTTTGACTTACTGGAGATAGATTATGTTCCATAATACCTTGCTCATTTTACAAAACACCCCTTTCACGTGAGCAACCCAACCATGTAAGCGAGTTGTATTCTGGTGTAAGGGGCAATCGATTGTTGAAAACTCATTTTCGATTACGAGTACCAATTATTTTACAATTAGGATATCATTGCGTCAGAACACAACTGGTTGAGTTGGCTAGTGAAATAATAAAGAATTACATTGTGGGTCCCACTTGCTTAGGTGACAAATTTAAAAAATTGAGCGTTTGAAAGGCTAGGTTTCGCGAATGTAGGAGCATTGCAATTTTGAGGGTTAAGAATTGGGCGTTTGTGAAGGAAGCGAAAGCATATGTGCAATTTTTTGAGTGTTTTACGAAGGAAGATGAGATGCCGCTTATGTTTTGCAGAGAGGGATTTGGAGGGGGTTAGGGTTTCGATTGGGCGGCTTTTGAAGGGAGAAGGCAGTAGAGCTGAGGTGCGTTGTGATTTAGAAGGGTTTTGTGTTTTGATTGAGAGTGCGATTGCAATTTCATTAGGAGTGTGATTGCGATTCCGCTCGGATCTTGAAGTTTATTTTATTTTTTTTGTTTGGTTGGGGTTTGTTTGTTTGATTGTTTTGGCATATGGTTTTGGTTTGGTATTTGTTTTTTATTGTTTAGTGTACTGTTATTTCGTTTGTTAGTTTGCTATTGTGGTTTTTGAGTTTTGAAGTTTGAATTTGTTTGGATTTTGTTGTTCAGTGTTATATGATTTACGATTTTGGGAGTCTGGTTTTGAACTTTTTGTGTGTGTTCTGACTTACTGGTGATAAATTTTGTTTCATATTGTCTTGCTCATTTTACAAAAACGCCCATGTCACGTAAGCAACCTGACCATGTAAGCGAGTTGTATTCTAGCGGAAGGGGGAATGTGTTGTTGAAAAATCATTTTCGATTACGAGTACCGATTATTTGACAACTAGAATGTCATTGCGCTAGAATACAATTGACTGAGTTGGCTGGTGAAATAATAAAGAATTAGATTGTGGGTCTCACTTGCTTAGGTGGCAAATTTAAAAAATTGATCGTTTGAAAGGTTAGGTTTCTAAAAGGAATGAGCATTGCGATTTTGAGGGTTCAGGATTGGGCGTTTGTGAAGGAAGCAGAAGCATAGGTGCAATTTTTTTGAGTATTTTGTGAAGGAAGCAATGGGGATGGCAAAGCGAGCGGGTCGTGCAAGCCGAACCGCGGGTAAAAAACGTGGGGCGGGATAACCTTTTCAACCCGCTAATCTGCATTAGCCCGCCTTGCATAACCTGTGGGCCAGCATCGGGACAGGCTGGCCCGCCAACCCGCAAAAAAAAATAAAATTAATTGGCATTGGCAACAGGGGTAAGTTGGGCAACTTAATTAGGTTTTCAAAACATTTCAAAGAAACACAATCGCTCACAGGGGCTCAGCTGTTGCTCCAAAACGCACACCACGGTCTACACACAACACTCTCTCTTCTCCTTGGCAACGCCACCACGCTCACTCTGCCAGCACTGTTGGTCGCTCTGCCAGCGCCTCCGCTTTGCGCCGCCTACGACCACTCACTCTGCCTGAGCTGCAGCTGTCGCTCCACTTCCGCATTGCTGCTAGTCCGCACCGTTGCTGCTGCTGCTGCCGCCACTCCTCCCTCACCACACAAGGCAGTTTTTTTTTTCTACAAATTAATTGGAGATTTATGTTTATGTGGTTTGAAATTTTGATATAAATTGGGGATTTGTGTTTATTTGATTTGAAATTTTGATATAAATTGGGGATTTGTGTTTATTTGGTTTGAATTTTTTATGTAAATTGGGGATTTGTGTTTATTT
>Ga0123342_1002466_pt1 | contig 30740 bp, 8 predicted proteins | sample Turbeawhitnodule_FD_89960 | JGI IMG/M metagenome (GOLD analysis project Ga0123342, IMG submission 89960) | Root nodule microbial communities of legume samples collected from Mexico - Turtle bean Mexico white nodule | ecosystem: Host-associated > Plants > Roots > Nodule | place: Mexico: Nepantla... | reverse complement strand
ATAAAAAAAAAATAAAAAAAAAAAAAACAAACAAATTATATATATAAAATAAAAAAAAAAAAGAATAAATAGAAAAATATATATATATATATATATATATATATATATATATATATATATATATATATATATAAAGAATTAGAAATACTGCAACCTTAAAATATAATAAAAATAAGTAGAAAAATAAGAACGCAATAAAAATAAATAAATATACGAAAAATAATAGTATTACAAATAGACTTTAAATTTAACTCAATCCCATAAAATCAATCCATAAGATTTAGGTTTGCACTCACTTATATAAAATAAAAGACTCTAAATCGATGTGGATTCCAACAAATAGTTCTGTTATTTTGTTCTTAGCTCCTCTTTCTTAAATTAAATAATTAAATATATTTTTTTTCTCTAACCAAACAAGGCTAAGTTAAGAAGAAAATTTGAAAACAACAGTGACGAATTCCTCGAAGGCTCTATCTTGCGAGTGTGTAGAACTAGAAATAGAGGATACACGGTTTAGACTTTTTCATGCACTCAATAATTAAATATTGTTGGAAAGCAGATATGTATTCAATTAGTACAATGATTTCATTTTCAACTAATGTTAATTGACTTGACTTGGCTTTGCTTTGCTTTGCTTGCAACATACCCTACTTGCTTGCATATAAAATGTCAACACAACTGCATCTCCTTCCATAGTTATTTCTAAGGTACAAGAGGAGCTTAACAAAATGAAGGTATATATACATTTATGAAAATGCAATCATATGCTATGCTTTCTTCTTTTTCTTTTCAATACTCAACCTTTTTCTGTGTTCTCTTAGACCAAACCAACTAACAGCACTTTTTCATTTGGCAGCAAAAGATTATGATGAAGGTGCACATGACTTGCCAAAAGTGCCGCACCAAGGCACTCAAAGTTGCTGCTGCTGCAAAAGGTTGGTCTAACATTTTTCTTCTATAGTTATCTCTTTACATTGTTTATGTGAAAGTGGTAAAAAATGATGTTATACAAGTTGATGTATATATGTTTTTTTCAAACATATGAACTCGAAAACTTGGATGAATGCAGGTGTGAACTTTGTGGGGTTAGAAGGAGAATCGAAAGACAGATTGGTGGTGATTGGAGAAGGTGTAGATGCTGTGAAGTTAACTTATTCATTGAGGAAAAAGGTTGGACAAACCGATATCATAAGCTTAGCAGAGGTGAAAGCAAGTTAGAGGGGTGAAACCATGATCAAGAGAGTGAAAAACCATGTTCATTTACTGTACTTTTCATTTTTGTTCAGCTTTTGTGTTAAGAGGAATTAGGCATTTTAATTACTGGTTTGGTGTATCATGCATGGTGCTGCATGACCTAAAGTTGTAAAGGCAGAGAGAAACAGAGAGCGTTTTTGGAGTTCAATAATAAAGATATTATAAATAGAAAAATTATACTTTCCCAACTCTTTACTCTTTAAGTTGTATATAATTTTTTATGTAATGGTTTAGAAATAAATATATATAATAAAAAGTATATTTATAATTAAATAATATAAAAATATATATTAAAATAATAGTATTGAGAGTTGTAATGTGGTTATATAAAAAATTGGGGTCGTCATTAATGTATCACTATCCTTATAAATAAATGATTGTTTCTTTCTGCATTTCTATATATTCTTCATTCACCTTCATAATTTTTTATATTTCTAAAAATACCCATTTCGGATTATGTAACTTCAAATTCGTAATTAGCTTCCGAATTACATAATCCATATGCATGATTAGTTTTCAAATTATGTAATTTAGAAGTGTTTTTTTAGCTTCTGGATTACATAATCCAAAAGACTTTTTTTAAATGCGTGTCCGAATTACATAATCCAGAAACTATTTTATAGGGGTGACATAAGAAGGATAAAAATGTATTTTCACCTTGTATATATATACAAGATAGACAAAATAACCTATTGAGGTACAGCAAGAAACCGTCTAAATAAGGTTGAGCAAATAAAAGAAAGCATGTTTTTTTTTTGTTCAAGCATTTTTAACTGTTTGCTTAGCCTTGTTTATTTTTAAGAATGGGATAATTAAATCTAAAATATTAAGATAATTAGGAGTAATCATTTATACACATTCATAGATCCCAATTTATATAACTATCCCCAAATACTAAATTGTACAGTGCATTAAATATATTACCATACACATACATCCATATACATAATTAAGATCAAAATTACTTGATAAATACAAGGGAATTATATATAAATAAATTTCATAAATAAATTAGTTATATATATATATATATGATAAACAAAATGATATTTCATTAATTATTTTAAAATGATATTTATTTAATTCGGTATCAACATACGAACATCTTTAATCAATTATGATAAATTTAAGAATCAAATATTCAATATCTATGCAATCACACATGTATTTATTTAATTCGGTATCAACATAGAACATCTTTAATCAAATTGTGATAAATTTAAGAATCAAATATTTAATATCTATGCAATCACACGTGTATTTATTTAATTCGGTATCAACATATGAACATCTTTAATCAAATTATGATAAATTTATGAATCAAATATTTAATATCTATGCAATCACACATGTATTTTAAATATGCAATAAATTTTGCACACTACTTAACCGTCTTAATATTAATCTAGATGACTTAGAGGAAGATACAATTTGAATTTATTGAATGAAAATAAAATAAAAAATGAAACTATTAAATCAACTTGAAGTCTTTTCCTTAGTCACACGCAAGAAGTCGAAATAAGAAACACAAGTCATTCATAAAGGTAATGAACTTTGAGAATATAAAGCCATGTATACTTGCATAGGAAGCTTAGGTTATTTGTCTTCTGTTCACATCTTTGTAATCACGTTTTTATTGACTTGACTTCTTTAGCATGTAAGAAGGGTCAGGGAATGTGTATTGCTGCACAAAGATTTTATAGTTATCAATTAAAAAAAAAACTAAAGTTTTAATCCACCACCTAACAACTAATAACTAATGTACTATTGAGAGGATGAGTTATTCAAACAGAATTCTTAAAACCTCATTTAATTATAATTAAGTCAATTTATTTGTAGAATATAATTAAGATACAATTGAATATTTTTTGAAATTTCCAAGCAAACCCATAATATATGAATTCATCCAAAAGGTATAAATATTAGAGATAGCGAAACATCATATAATTTTTATTCTTTTCAATTTTTATTTGCATATTTTACTCAAACTAACTTAATCGTCGAAGTACCTTTAAATTTTTTTCCTACAATCATTTGGTGAAACAAAAGATTTGAGTGAAAGACTACACAGTATAAAAACCAAAAAGACGGAAATAATGCATTTTTTTTATCAAAGAATATTAAATAAATGCATAAATGATAATATTAAATGTTATATCAATAATATGCTATTTTTTAAAATTAATTACTCTGAAATGTATTTAATGAACAATAATAATTAAAAATAAAAAACTATATATATAGAGAGTTAACTCTAAATCAATTGTTATATTTTATTTCAATTAATAATTAAATATAAAAATAAAAATAAAACTATAAATTTACAAGATAAATTAGCAATACAAATAGTTTGATTAAGTATATTTTGTGTCCTACTATTTATTTTTAAGAAACAGAAATAAGAAAGGCATTATTGTAAGAATATGAAGAATCACCTTTTTGTTTAAGGTGTTTTGGTATGTTTAGCATCTAGAATTGCTGATACATAATTTGTGTCATGTTCATCTCCATAATTGGACTCTGGAGTTTTCAACAAGGAATTAACAAAGGCACATTCCTTTTCATGTTCTTCTTTTCTTTCCTTGGCCTCTGAATGTTTCAGAAATGAATGAACTGCTTGTTGAATAAATGGATCAGACTCAATCTTCTTTCTAACTTCTTCAGTATCAACCACACCTGAAAATGGTTTAATCTCTTTTTTTTTATCAGAGGTAGCAGTGTCACAAATGCTGTTATTTCCTGCCATACCCACACACTCACCAAGAACAATGTTCTTTCTTCATAATCAAATGTACAACTATATAAGGCAAACTTGAGACAATAATGCAAATGGATTTTTTCATTATTTTAATTAATCACACATGATCTTTTTAATTAATGAGTAATTATGTTCTTCGTGATTTGAATGTTTATAACTGTAAATTCTTGTTAATTAAAAATCATAAATGCTTTAATTAAAATTTATATTTTATTTAAATTAAGAAATCTTGAAAGATTTATTTTTGATTTTATAACATTTTCGCCTATTTTGTAATTTAAATCCTAAATCTTAATCTACTAAAAATTATGATATTTTATAGCATATAGGTGAGTGTAAACCTCATCTTATAAACCCCAGTTTTATAAGGTCGAGTGATTTTATAAGGTCGAGCTAAACTTAAACTTCACTTCTTAATATGTTATCATAATCTTTTCAAATTTATCCTAACAAAAGTTTGTTAGACTTATAAATTACTCACCGACAACACCCATAATATATAGTTTCAATGGAGTTGATAAGTTTAAAATAATTATAAATTACACTTCATTTATAATTTATAATATATGACAACAAAAGTTTTCAATTATATTTATTTGTTACAATTTATGTCTATTTACCAAATATTAACATATATGATTAATTAAAAATAATATTAATAATTTAAAAGAGATAAAAAAAAGATAAAACCAACTGTAGAAAAAAAAACTGACCCTTATTAAAATTTTAACTATCTTGATCTATGTTTAAAAGTGAGATTTAATTGTGAAAATGATATAAATGGTCCGTCCAAATACTTAAAAGAGAATTAATGTATAGAATTCATAATTTTAGAGAAATAAAGTCTATAATAAATAAAAATTAAATATTTTACATCTTTTGTAATTTTTTTTAAAGAACACTTAATGTCTACTTAATTTAAATTTTATTATTTAAACTTAGATAAGCTGAGCCTTACACAAATTCATTAATATTAAAGTGTGAGGAGTCGGGTTTGGAAAAATCCATCATACAACCTAATAAAAAAAAATCACAAATTAGGTATTAAATTAGGCTCACAAGTATCTCTTTGCAAAAGTTTGTAATTTCATAATCTTTTTTACATTTTTAGAACATTTAAAAAAAATTATATTATTTAATATTTGATTTTTTAATAATTTAATATTTAAAATACATATTTAGTAATAGAATAAAAAATTAATAATAGTCATATTATTATTATTTAATAATTTTAGTCAAAATTGAATTAGATTTGGGCTCAGCAAACATAAAGCCCTCGTCCAATAATCAACCCAATTTTTTTGGGGTTAGATTAGATCTTCCAATTATCCCACCCAATCCCATTAACATATTGTTTTCATAATTGTATTATGTTAGATTTATTTAATAAATTTATATATTTATATTAAAAAAATAAATTTAACTCAATTTTATAAAACTATCTTATAAAAAATAGTTTATAAAATAAGGTTTATATGGTAAAGTTTGCCTAATAGACGTGTGATTAGCAACAGTTTATTCAAAATTTTATATCTATTAGACAAATATCTTGAAAGAAAAGAGAGCATTCCACTTTCTTTTATTAGTGTTTTGCTTAATAATGTGGTGTCATTTCCTCATCTTCTGATAAAGCATTTTGATTTTTTATCATCTTAACAAGGGATATAAAGGATCTCAGCACCTTTTGTTTTCATTTTTGGACAAACTTTTCAAAAGTTTGGATTTGATTACTCTGATGCACAAGAAAAATATCTGAATATATACCTCAAATGCTAAATCATACTCAGTAACAGCAAGAAGATACAAAAAATGTAAGATAATATGATATGAATGACAGAAAGAGAGTCTTCAATTTGTGCTTATGAATTGTTTCTTTACCAAGTGATATAAAGATTCTTCTTTTACTAATTTCCTTTAGGTGTGACTAATAACACTGTGGTGGCAAAAAACTGCATCACAACATTTTCTGAAATGACACTAGTGGACCCCATTAACTTCCATACTTGATTATCTTCTTTTTCATCAACTAGCTCTTTCAGTTTTCCTTTGGGCTTTGAAACTCCAAATTTCAGTCTATGCTCCCATTCAAAGGTGGAAGCTTATCTTATCTCCATTGCACACTGAAAAACCATCAAAATTATATACTAAAACTACTCCTACTGCTCTTGTGCTTCAACTCCTTGTAATTAATTTATAATAATATGAGCTTAGGCTATTGTGATCAAGTGATGGAAGAGCTATTTTCACTTCAGACTTTCTCTTTAGATTGAAAACTTTCTGGTTTTATTTATCCAGGATGAAAGCTGTTATTCATATGCCTTGATAACCATTTTTTCTAAACATTGCAATGAAAAAATTGAGTTACACCTTATAAACTTAAGCAAGTATAGGCCACAGTGCTTCTAGTTGCTGAGAGTGCTGGAAGGTAACAGATAATACACAGAAGGAGAGTGTTCAACACCAATCAAAAGTGTAATATTTGTACAGAATCTAGGTTTTCATAAGCCAAGCTTTGATAGTGTGAAGTAGTATGTGAAATGTCTCTGAAAGAAAACCTTTACAAATCTCATGACACAAGTTGTATTAGTGGTTTTGTATGATGTGAGCATCAACAGGACAATAAAGCAAGGTGGGAGTTACAATTTTATAGTGATAACTTAGTAGGCAATGATTCCTTTGAGAAAAATAAGGATTTGGTTGGTGTAATGATATGCAACCATCTTTCATCTAATTGTCCAAAGAAGATACATTGACTAAAGTGGGTAGTGATTGGATTCTGGGGCCATGATTATATCTGCATGATCATTGAATGAATGAAAAATTGCAGAGTCCTAAGTGCAAATGCAATGTTGATGCAAAAGCAAGCAGGAAGTGATAAGCATGTGGCACTATGACTTTACTCTTTCTCTCTACTCTTTTTTGGTGGCAGACAGAAGTACTCAACATTTAGTGTTAAATAAGTTTTCTATATTCTATAGAATCTATACCAACCTTCTCAATTGATGCTTGGATTCCCTCAAAGTGGCAAGAAAGTTAAAAAGATGAGAGGGAGGATAAGGTGTTTCTGAATGAGGAATCATCCACGGCATTTGCTGAAGGAAGAATTTCCCATGATTTTCCTTTGCCCTGCTGATTTTTATTAAAGAACTCTGAAATGCTAGCAAATAGAAGCACTTTTTTCTCTTTTGTGTTCCCTTTTTAGGCCTTTTTTTGCTTGAAAAGTGTCAATGTTTATCAAAAAGCTTGGAAAGGGGTGTCGAATATATAATAAAACGTACACTGAACCATCTTTTTGATCCCCACATGTAGGAAGGGCAATCTGTTTATTATTCCTCAAACCTATAACTATGGAAATAACGTTTTTCAACAACATTTTGCAATGAAATTTGGGGTGGCAGAAATGAAAATAAGAGCTGAAAAGTATAACATGACTAAAGGAGTTGGGGACTATAAGCATTCATTAATGTGAATGCAATCACGTTAAGGGAATACACACAAGGGAGGTAAGAGACCCTTCCCTTTTTGTATATTCTGTTAACTTTTGTTTTTATATTAATAAATACACTATTTTCTTTTTTTCGGATTCTTTGAAAAAATAGCACAATGTTTCTTTTGTCCTTTTTTCAACAATTTTTTATCTTTAGTAAATCTATAAGTAGATTTAAATCTAGATTAAGTTTTAACGAGAGAAAAAAGAACGAGTGGCTCTTGTAGAATTTTCAAGAAATTCTTCGATTTCATCCGGAAGTAGACGATTATTCATATGCTTCTCACATGTTTCATGAATAGTCAACCCATGGAGAAATATCCAGAAAGATTTTTAAGGAATCACAATGATTTTATATCTATTCGTTGTGTTTGAAAAAAGGATCCCAATAAAGAATCGATGTAATTTTGTTAAGATATATTTATTTGGTTTTTTAATGATTAAAATATCTTAATTTATTAGAAATTATTGGCTTTATAAATGTTAAATTTGATATAAAAAATTACCATCAATAATTCAGTTTTTTGCTGCCCGTCTACATGACCGAATATAGTGACCCATCAGACGGCACTATGAGAAGCCATTCACAAAGAGAATAATTATAATTTCTATTATCTTTTTAATGTATGTTTAATCAAATTATTGAATCTTTTAAAGAAAGTAATAAAAAATTGAAGAAGTTTTTGGTTACTATTATTGTTGTTGTTATTTTACGAAAGTTAAGAAAACCAAACACGTGCCTATTTTATTAGCGTTGATTTCGAATGAATCTTCTTCAATAGTGAGCTATAAAAATGATAAGTATTTTATCGTGCTTAGTATGACTTAGAATGCAAGATACATATATAAATGTGATTGAAAATAAACAATATTAGTCACATACTTTTATATGGTGTTCATTACAATGTTATGAATCATAGTTATTCCTTTTAACAAATTTTATGGAATAAAAATTGCATAAATTTAATTGTTGAATCATAATTTGTGTCTTTTTCGTTGGTAATTTGTGAGGAGAGAATAAATTGACACTGCCTATATATAAGGCCAAATTCATTTTCCGAAAACACAAGCAACATCAAAATGAAATGCTTCAAAGGGTGAGAAATGGAGTTTATGAGAAGATCCATTTGTTTATAGATATAGATTTGTGGATAATGTAAACCTAAACCCTAAACCCTAAAATTTACTTATTTATAATGATATCTGAATAATTAACTTATAGGTAACACTGAATTTACTTACGAATTTAAATCCATAGATAATAAAATAATGTTATACTTATCTACGAATTTAAATTTGTGGGTAATATCTATAGATAATGTATAATTTATTTACGGATTCAAATATGTGGGTAAAAAAATTGTCGGTAATTTTTTTTTTTGTAGTATATGCCTAAGACATTTCTTTACATCGAGACTATCCAACTTGTACGTAAAACTAGGCAATCCGATAATAGATGGTTTGATAATACCAACAAATACTCGTAAATAGATTATAAGTGACTTTGATATCATATAAAAAAACATGAATTTTAAGTCTAACTAAACTTTATAAAATTAATTTATAAAATATAATTTATATTTCCTTATATAGTATAAACTATCTATCTATATAGATTAGAGATCACAGATAACTACATAACTAATTGATTTACTAAGGAGAAATAGAAATAAGTACTTAATGAATCAATTAGAGGAATAAGCAATGAAGTTGGACACCTCTTCATGAGATGCCAATGCCATGTTACCAATAACATACATTAATTAAACTTTTGGGACACTTTTTTTACTATATACTATTCATTAACTTCTAAATCATAATTACGCCCCCGCTTTTTGCTAAGCCCTATTTCAACAAAACAGCCACTTTTACGGCAAATTGTGTCTTATTTTGGATTTTTTCTCCTAAAATTTAAGTTATTTAACATTTATTAAAAATAAACACATATTTTTGTTAAATATTGAATACGTTTATTTGTACTAACTAAAGCTAACAAAAAAGATTCTGTGAGATAAAGGATGCTATATTTCTTAATATAAGATGGAAAATCTCTCAATAGCAATATTTCCATGTTATACTCTCGTTTTAAAAGTGTTACTATTAAGTATTAATCCTAATTGGTTCACTATTAGGTTAAGATTCAATCTTAAATTAGTCCAATATATAAATAATTAATGAAAACACATGGCCTACTCTGAACTTTTTTTTCACAATGATAAAAAATAGTTAATACAATTAAAAGAATTAAGTTATTGTAACCGTTTTTATAATAAAAGAGCATTATTAAAATATTAAAACAAATTATATTAAAAATAATTTAATTTTTATTTATTTATTATTATAAATAAATTATAAAATCACGTAATTTGATTTCTTCAATTTTTTATCAAATAATACACCTTAGTAATCATCCAATTACGAAAAATAAATATACTCTTTAAGATTATAAAAATAGCATTCAGTTTATAGAATAATCAAATAACACTATTCTATTAAATAATAGTCATTTGTTCCGTGATAAAAAGAATTCTTTAATTTTAATGTTTTATAAAAAAAATTTAAATTTAAAAATTTAGGAGAAATAAAAAAGTTATTTATACTTTTTAAAAAAATAGGTTAATTGATTAGTTATCTTTCGGTCTATTAATGTTAGAGAGGCAACATCTGCGGCCGACATGAAGGAAAAAACAAAGAGAAGGTGAGGGCATTATGGTAATTCCATAAACCTTGGAGCTGTTAGCATTAGTAGCAAATCACTAACCGCACTCTCTATCTTGAGTTTTACTCAAGTGACCAACATCAACTATGATGCAACAACATTAACTCATTCACATCTCTTGTCTTTTCTTTGTTGTCCTTCATCCTCCAACTCCAAACATTCACACCACCCTCTCTCTCTCTTCCCAAAGGTAAAGTGTGTGTCTCGCTTTGTTTGGGATCAGCATTTTGTGTGGCATGTTAGAGCCAAGATTCAGTGGTGTCCTTTACCTGTGGCTTCTGTGTGGGACTGTGGTTCCAATGGTGGAATCAGCCATAGGGGTCAACTGGGGTACCATTTCTTCTCACAGGCTGAAGCCAACCACTGTGGTTGATCTGCTGAGGGAAAACAAGATCTCAAAAGTGAAGCTCTTTGAGGCAGACTCTGATGTGTTGAGGGCTCTCATGGGGAGTGGCATTCAAGTGATGGTGGGGATCCCCAATGAGATGCTGCCCCTTTTGAGTTCCTCCCCTTCTGCTGCTGATTTGTGGGTTAGACAGAATGTTTCTGCTTATGTGGGTAGAGGGGGTGCTGATATCAGGTGCATATCCAATCCCTTTCTGTTTCAAAATCTCAACTTTTGTTTGTTAGTTACCTTCAGAATGTCTGAGATTTATTTCCAAGTGGTGATTGTTTAAACGGAAATAACCCAATATTTTATTTTGATAAAAAAAATGCTGATAAGGAATGTTTTCTATTGACTGTTATATTTTTAAAAGAGATAGTGGCTGGATTAAGTATCTGGTAGACTAGTCCTTAATAATACATGGCAACCATTGAATATTTTTTGGCAAGTCTTGTTCAAACAATAATAATATGTTGATTTTTAATTATTATATTGAAAGTCATATCTATGTGATTTTCAATTGGTTCACAATGTAATTGTATCAAAATTAAAGTCTTGTTCAAAGAATTTGTTTTTGCCATTAGGGTGACAAAAAGGCGAGATTGGAGGTAGTCCAGAGAGATCTTATGCTAAATAATATTTTTGAACCTTCTGTTTTTAATTTCTACTAGCTTTTCAACATTTGTACCCTGTGTATTACAGGTATGTTGCTGTTGGAAACGAGCCTTTCCTTTCAGGTTATAATGGTCAATATCAGAACTTAGTGATGCCCGTAATACTCAATATACAACAGTCTCTAGTGAAGGCAAATCTTGGTGGTTATGTAAAACTAGTTGTCCCTTGCAATGCAGATGCTTATCAGTCCTCAGCACTTCCTTCCCAAGGGGCATTCCGGCCTGAACTGACCCAAATCATGACTCAACTTGTTCAGTTCCTCAACTCAAATGGTTCCCCATTTGTTGTTAATATCTACCCCTTTCTTAGTCTTTATGACAATAAAGATTTCCCACAAGAGTATGCATTTTTTGAGGGAACCACTCATGCTGTTCAAGATGGTTCCAATGTTTACACTAATGCATTTGATGGAAACTATGACACTTTAGTTGCTGCCCTCATTAAGCTTGGATATGGTCAGATGCCTATAGTCATTGGAGAAATCGGTTGGCCCTCTGATGGAGCCATTGGTGCAAATACCACTGCTGCAAAGGTTTTCAATCAAGGCTTTATCAATCACGTTGCAAGTAACAAAGGGACCCCCTTGAGGCCAAATGCTTCACCTATGGATGCTTATCTTTTCAGTCTGTTTGATGAAGGAGCTAAGAGCACACTTCCTGGAAACTTTGAAAGACACTGGGGGATATTCTCTTTTGATGGACAGGCAAAGTATCCGCTAAACCTTTTACTTGGGAACAAGGAGTTGAAAAATGCAAGGAATGTTGAGTATCTTCCATCTAGATGGTGTGTGGCAAACCCCTCCAGTGATTTGACAAATGTAGTAAACCATATGAGACTAGCCTGTAGTGTTGCAGACTGCACTACCCTTAACTATGGTGGTTCATGTAATGAAATTGGTGAGAAGGGAAATGTATCATATGCTTTTAACAGCTATTATCAGCTACAAATGCAAGATTCACGTAGCTGCGAGTTTGATGGGCTTGGTATCGTTACTTTCCTAGATCCTTCAATCGGTGATTGTCGTTTTCTTGTAGGCGTTACAGATAAAGGCACAGATTCATCTTCGTCTCAAACAACATATCAGTGGTGGATTCTGTTGTTAGTTCTGATTTTACATGGGATTTTTCTGCTTCCAATGTGACATAGGTTTCATTAGTGGGTTTTTGATGGTCCCCTCTTCTTAGACTATTAGAACTAGAATAGCTGATATACTATTTAACCTAAGAAATATTCAAAAGATTCATGGTTTGTAGCCCAGCATATGATTAAGTCATTGTATCATATCAGAGACGGTATAAACACTATCACTTTGTATTGAATATTACACATATTTATTTTATATATGTTCTGGTGATTCCTATTCAATTAATTGAATGGATCATAATATAATTTTTTTAATTCACCTCTTCTGGAAGAGCAAGAGCATCATGCATTACAGTTTGCATTTCTGGCAAGCACTGAATTCAAATCTTTCTGACATTTAGTATCTATCTGCCATTAAATTGTTTAGTTTATAGGATATACTTTAATTCAATCTAGGGATGGATAAGCTTTTACCTTTTCCCTTTACATACTTTCTCACTTTGGAGTCATCCATCCTTTTTATTTCAGTTTAAAGGAAGTACTGTACTGTGTCAATAAGTTATACCACGAAATCATTCTACAACGCATAGGAAGGAATAAGACTATTAGTACCCTTTGAAAATTCCTTGGATAGATGATGAAGATATCTGTAAAAAAGAAAAATTACTAGCTTTATTTGTAGTTTTTATCACAATTTATTGTTATAAAACCAATATCTCCCCATTTATATTTTTCCTCTTTCACAAAGGGGATCAGTGAAAGTTAATCTTCCAAATAAATACATTTGAAATCTTTCAGTTAATTTTAGTGCAGGAAGCAATTCTCCTTTCTGTGTTACATGAATCTCCCCATCGTCCTTCTTTAATAGAGCCTTGGCATTTGCCAAAAATCCCTTCAGCAACCTTTTGTTCAACCTGTAGTAATCCATGTCCATTCTCAATAGATGAAGAACAAATTCTACTTAAAGCAAACGTGTCTCCATTGTCCTTGCGATGGTGTACTAGACAAGAATACATGCACCAATAAACTCCCGTGTTATCTTAATTTTGTCAAAATTAAACACAACTACATGATGACCAAGGTCAAGCATCGGTTCCAATAAATCCACTCTTGAAAGGAAAACCAAAGGGTTCACTTGGTTTAGTTGGCTATTTTTCTTCTTTTATTTTGTTCAAATAACTCACCAAGGTCAAGCATCGGTTCCAATAAATTCCCACTTTCTGCATACTATTTTTTGTTATTTTAATTAACAAAACAGCTTCAAGAGAGAATATCCTCCTACTTGCTAACTTTAGAGGAGGAGCCTTGTCTAAAATTTGTGTCACCATACACATTTGCCTGAATTTAGGAAGTAGAGAAGCAAACTATACAGTACAATGAATAAATAAACATGAAAAGAGTAGAAATATGTTTCAATTTTTTCACAGATTATTCTCTTTTCCTTTTTCAAGCAAAGCTCCGACACAATTACCAAAACAGCTGCATGGCTGGAAGTTGCTGCTAGCAATGACAATAAGTTGACACTCATACTCTTTTGTCTCTGTTACAGTCATAGAATGAAGTTATTGATGAACAAAACCAAATATTTGAAACTAATAACAACCTCAATCAAGCCTGCATGTAGAAGGAATATGATCACTAACAAAATCTAATAACTAAAAAGAAAAAGCTACTGAGAAAGGAAACATAACTGGATCTCGCAGTGGCTTTCTCTGGGTATATAAAGCCAGCATGTGGGAAGTTATACACAATGGGATTGAACCTCTAGTCTAGAGAAGAAAATGCTGACACATTTCCTTGAACCTCTTTCTTCAAGTTCCAGCACATTGCTGAGTCCATTACAGTACTTCTTCCCAAAGTCATCTGCAAAAACAAAAACAAAAGACTATGAAAAGGGTATGATGGAAAAGGGTCCAAGATTGAATCTTTCCATGTCCATGGGTGAAAAGAGACGGAAAAGTGAATAGTTTGTTTGATGGGGTTGACCGTGGGAATCGAGGGAAGTGGCAACGAGGTTGTGGGCAGAACCAAAAGCCCTGGCCAAACAAAGAGAAAAAGAAAAGTCACCCTCCCCAACAAAGAGAATCATATATGCTTTGATGAGTAATGCTTTTTCCATTTCTCTGCCTTTGCTGATTCTTCATCCTTTAACTGTGAGTCTTGATCATAATCATCAGCATAAAGATTATCATCATAAACCCTCTCTATATGTATGCAGCCTGCAATAACAAATTCTCCCCCAAAAAATCAAGACAATTCCCTGCTTCATCACAACTTACTACGATACATGCATAAAAATTACTATAATATAGTTTTTTAAGGGATAAAATACGTTTCTATTTTTTTTCTTCATTTTTCTAAATTTAAATATATTATTTTATCTAAAGATATTGTAATTTTTTATAAAAAAATAAAATAAATTTCAAAATTTTTAGAAATAACGAAATCATATGACAATTACTTATTTAAAAAAAGTTTTTCATGATTTTTAAACATGAACTAGCCTAAAAAAATAGGTCCCTCGAGACATAAAACTAATCATGCATATAATAGGTATAAAAAAAGTCAAAAGCCTTTCCAAAAATAAATCATAATTATAATTTTTTTTCGTAACAAAATATAAAGTAAACTAAAATATTGATTATTTTTATTTTTTTAATTTTACACATATAGTTATTATTAATAATAAATGTTGATATTCATTATTAAAATTTCAAATTGAAGTATAATATACAAATTTTATAAAAAAAATAATATTAGTGTATTTTAAATACTAAAAATAATTTTATAAATACCAGTTTAACCTCAATTAAACCATTAAATCTTAATTACACTTTTTGACAGGTTTATGGTTTAATTTTAAAACCATTTTTTTAGATTGGAATTAAACTTTTCATGAGAAGACCTATTACATAAAAATAAATTATTATTTTCATAAAAAGAAAAATCTACTTTGCATCTTCTAACCCAACAACAAATTTAAATTTTCACAATTTCTAGTCCCGAATCGAGCTCATTTGTATTAATTTGGTTCAAATAATTTTAGAATTAGTTATTATCAATACCATTAATGGAATTTATTTGAAAAATCCTTCTGCATAAACATTTAATTCATAAAAATTAAAAAAATAAATCTCCATATTGTTGAAATCCAATTTTAGAGAAGCTAATAGAAAATAAGTTCTACAAATTAATTCATGCAGATAATTATGCTTAGTAGTTCCGTATTAGAGTGTCTATTCCATAGAAACTTTCTCAATGAATCTATAGCCTCTTTCTGTCAAACCATAGGCATATACAAGATCCATCCATGGTCTTGAGCATGCAAAATTCATCCATAAGTTCTACAGTACACCACCTCTGTACAGCCAAGTAGGAAATATGACTAGAAACTGATAACCAATATAAACATGGATTCATTAAAGTTTTACACAAGTTGTAAAGTTTGAAAACTGTTCCACGTGCTACATATCTCCTACACGCCAAACCTGCCCCAAAACATGAAAATGCCTATGAGAAGTATACCAGTTACTGCATCAATGCATAAAACGAGAATACTCACTCATAAGTTCTTGTATTATTAGGCTCTACATTGGCTGTCTAAGCTTCGCAAGCTCACTCAATGAATCTTCAAGAACTTCCCTGTGAACGTTTCTCTTACCCTGAAATGCATACATACATACCATGAGATGGCATTTTCATTGATACCCAGTTGACATAATATTCGTTATAAGAAGTACTACTGACAACACAGTCTCTAATACACTCTGTTGGAACATTCTTAATTGGTTGAAATTTAAGAAAAAATAATGTATTACTAGCAATTTTCGCTTGGTCACTAATGTAGCTTTGGATTAATAATCAGACAGCTAGTCAGTCAGTGACATTCTATCAACAATGGGCTAAAACAGCCAAATTCCATATATGACTTCCTACATATATTTAGTTAAATTATCATCAATGTATCCAAAGTCAAAATGACACCTACCCTATTCGAAGATTGTTGGTCTAAAATGAAATCAATTTTTCAACTACTGTTTCTTATCCAAAGAAGACCTCTTTTTTTCTTAATAAACACTTATCCATGAGTAGTGAAAAAACCTTATTACATGATTAAGAAAAACAACCTTAGCCTGCTTCCACTAATGGTTTCAATGAAAGGAACAGATAATGCTCCATGCCTTACCTTCAATGGTGGGAGAAGAGCAAAAATTTCATCAATAGTTTCTGGGCATACATTACCAATCACACATATCTGCAGTGGGTAGTGATGTCAAGAAAGTTAGATAGCACATAAGAACAAAGAAACAGTAATAAGATGGTCTATATCATACCTCACTGTCAGTGAGACCATTATTTGCAAGAGGTCTGATATTTGAGTCAAGAGATGAACATCAACATTTGTGAAGAAAAGAGAGCAGAGTGACACAAAGCATAACAGCAATTAATTACATATATCCACATGAATAAAGTAAAAAAAAAAAAACACAGCCGGCAGTCATATAACAATAGATGCATAGACAAACGCCAGAGTGGAAAATTAAGGATACTCAAGAACGTGTCTAACAGACTGTGCATTTGTATACTTGCTATTGCTTTTGGCATACTGCAATCCCTTTTCAAATGGCCTATACAGGACAAAAAAGAGATTCAGATCACTTAAATAGATTTTCTACTCTAATGATCATGATCATTTTCAATAAAAAAAGGTTGTGTCTCCCTCACGTGGGCATTTTGATATTTGAATCTCTAGATAACATGATCATTTGGTCCTGAATTCCTTGTAAAACATCCGCAGCCTCACAGTCCATAAGGCACTTGATATTTTCTGGTAGTTCTGCATGTCACCCAAGAAATAATACTGTTGATAATTAAACAGAGGAAAATGGTTTCATGCAATACAGAATAAGTTCATATGGTCGCTTAACCTAGATGGTTAAATCACAAGGTGAGTGTTATACAAGTACAAATTAATAATATATTGATTCAAAAAAATTAACAGAAGAAACACATAAGGTGAAGAAAAGAACCAACTTTGATCCACTCTTTGTTCTGATGATTGCGAGTCTTTTGACTGAGAGCTCTTCCCACCATTTGCAACCTTATCGCCCTTTCCTCCTTCAATAAAATCACCATGAAAAAAAACAAAACAGCAGTCCAGTAAAAAGGATCATGATTAAGAGAGTAAAAGAATAACCAGCAATAAATTTAAAGATTATGTTGAAGATGTGCTCAAGATGCAACGTTACCAAACTGATGAATACAATAAGAACTTCAGGAATTACACTCTCACCTTTTCCGCCAGATTTTAGTGAAGAGTGTGAACTACTACTTATTCCAGATTCATATGGACCTATAATAGAAAATCAAGCAATAATTTCAGTAAGGCGATTGCACAAAGAAGCTTTAGTATTTCCATCACTGAGAAGCAATACAACGATGTAGAATAATGAAGCTAACCATCTTTAGAAAACTGAACCCTCCTTCCCTTCGCTGATTTTGTTGCACTGTCATCTTTCCCTTTCATGGATCCTAGTCCTAGCAGGGAAAAAGCACACAAAAAAATTTGATCAGTTAAGTGTTTAAATTACAAACTGGTTTAAAACATTACCACCCATCATGTGCTACTGATTAATGAAGGCAAAATGAACACAGGTGTTAAGTTATCCAAACAGAATCCCATATCAATAATCAAAAGAAACAAAAATATTTAGGGTCATTTGGTTTCAAAACACGTTTTCTGTTTTCATCTTGTATCTTACTTTTCTTAATTATAAAAATACCGCCTTAATTTCATTTTGTCCTCTATTTTAAAAATATTGTATACGAAATAATGAAATCAACTTCTTATTATTATCATTTGTCTGTTTTCACTGTTTCCTTAAACAACTTTTTCAATACAAAACCAAATGGAAACAGCACAGCATTTTTGTAATCAAACAAAAACTGAAGACAAAACTTCTGTTTTCCAAACCATATATGAACCCTGAGATATAAGGGCACAAAACAACATATGCAAAATCAAAGGATAACGTATCAAAGACATCAACAAAAGGGGTGGGAGAAAACCCCCAAGGGGTTGGGCATGCGGAGCAAACCCAAATTTTGCATCTAACAATTCACATATTCGAACCCCTCTCATCTCTCCCAAATAAGGTAAATGTAAGTATGATTGTAAGCTCTTTGAACCCCATCCCTCTCCCTAAATTTTATTAATAAAAAAAGAAGCGTGGGCGCAGATACATTTCAATAAAAAAAATCAGTTCCACCATATGATATCTGACAACCGATTAAACATCATAATTTCCCAAGAACCACCAGCATCAACATCAGTCCTAGGTGTCAAAAGACCCAAAATCCGACCCTATATTTGTGCATGTCAACCCAATACACCAGTCAGAAAATTCAAAACTCCAGGGAGAAAACCAAATACCCAGAAGAAAAAAAGACAAAAAAGAAAATCAAAACTTCAATTGAGGGTAAAACAGAAAGCAATGGAATGTCTAATCCAATACATACCCCCTTTGCTTAACAGAGAACCGCCCTTTCCTCCTTTCTCCGACATCGCAGAGACTCGCTTCACCTACAAAATTTCAAGCAGAGAACAATGCAGGTAAAACAAACAGCCCAATGATCGGAAAAGAAAGTGCTGTAGGAGGGTTCAGTGTAACTGTGAACGTTACTGAATTCCGATTTTGAAAAAGAAAGGATTTTGGCAACATGTAAGACAGTTTTACTCGGAACATAAACATGGGTTAGTCACGAAAGTTATGGTAAGCTTCACTTACCAGAGAATGGGCAAAGATGGTGAGGGAGGAGAAATGGGAACAGGGGATGAAGAAGAAGAATAAAATGAGAATTTGACTAAAGCCTCAAAGTATTATAAAAGGGCATGTAGGTCTTTTCAAACTTGCTTCTACAGTTCCAGGTGGCACTATTTTTATATCAATTTTATCTCTAATTTATTTTATTTTATTTTGAAACCCTATATTATTCTATTATTTATGAATTTTGTTATTTCTCACATACATAATAATATTTAAGTCTCACTCTATCATTTGTAAATTGTAATAATGACACTTTTTCAATGGTTTTATGAGATTTATATCTTAATAATTTTTATTTACATTTAAATTTTTCATAACTTAATAATTTTTATTATTATAACTTATAATTTAAAATTTCATGTCAATCAGCATAATTTTAATAAAACTTATTATCAGCTCTAGATAAATATTATAGAATATATTATGAAAATTTAGTCATTTGATTTATACAATTTTTTTTTCTAAATTATCTTGTATATTACTATTTCATCCAAAAAATAAATCACATAATCTAACTTTTGCACACATACTTGGTACAACTTTTTTTTAATATCTCATGCATTAAATTACTATATAAAAGACAAATTAAAATATATTTTAAAGAAATTTTTGTTTTTTTTTAATTTTGTAATTACAATAGTAATAATAACTCGTATTATTTATTGATTTAGTCTATTTTATTTATTATTAATTGATGATGTGGCATAAAATATCTTGTTATTAAAAATATATGCCATAATGACATGTAATTTTATATATCATCTTATTATTTTAAGACAAGATGCGATAGAGAAAATCATAATAGTAAAATTATTTGAATGATAAAATAAAAAAATTGTATAAACCATTTACTTATTTAATATAAAACTATTTTTACAAATTAGTATTGATTATTTTTATGGTGTTTTGGAATATTATGTCATTTATACAAATGAATATTTAAAATAATCATAATTTATAATTTCTGAATTTATAACTGGTTTATAAAGTAAAACATGCAAAAACATTATAATGTAATGTATGGATTCACAACCTATCTTACATATATCATTTGTAAGATACCTAAAAAACACATAAACTAATAAAAGAAATACAAATGAATTGGAAAACTAGATGAAAATTCACTCAATAAATAAACTTATAATAAAATGAATATCCTATATTTTTTATAGAAATAGAATGTGTAAATTAGAGTGTTCATTATTATATAATTTATAAATATTACAAATAGAACTCATTTTTATTCCAACTTATATGCGGAATATCTAAATAATATCTAATTAATAGATTTATTTTTAATTACTTTCAATCTTTAGTTAATTGCTTACCTGATGCATTCAAGTATGCAGGTGAGTGATTATTTTTCTTGAAATGCACGTATGTTTATTTTTATTCTTGTTATTATTTTTATTGTTATCATTATTTAAAATAATAATAATAATATATTACTAAGATTTTTCTTTATAAAAAAAAAACTACCATTCAAGAAGATTAAAAAAAAACCTATATAAAATCCAAAGAGAGATAATAGAAAGTGAAATGTTGGTTTTAATCGTTCAAGACAGAGGATCTAGAACATGCAATATTTTGAAGCAAAAGTTCTTAACTCTGTATCTAAGCTAAGTGATGTCTTTCTAGCTCACCAGAACCATCTACATAGCCATAATGGCAAGTATATTTCTATCCAAAATTTCCTGTTGCTATCTATCAAAATATTCTCTACCTTCTATCCTCTTCTGCTTTCCTTCCTAATCAACAAATCAATAATAGTTCATTTATTCCATATACAAACCTTATCTGCCCAAAATGGAAGGCAAAGTTCAATTCAATGATAACAAAAAAACAACTCAGTTCCATTTCAACCATATCTCTTCCACCCCTCTCAAGGGAAGCATCAGCATTTTCAGTAAGACCAAATAATCTGACACAGATGTTGTAGCTGCCTCAAACATCATCAACTTGTGAGTGAAATACAAAACTGGGAAAAGTAGTTGTAATATCTCTGCCAAGAAACAATTTGAGAGATGTTAGATGCTTAAGCTTTGTAACACAATGTTAATCAATGTTCAACCAAACACTGTATGCATAGTGTGGATAGCAAGATTTGATTCTATTAGTAAGAAGAAGAAACTCACTTAAGATACTGAAGAGTCATATTTCTAAGAAGGGAAGGATGTCGCAAGACAAGGTTTCGCCATTCTTCCTTGTCAATCTTCCCATCATGTTTTGTATCAGCTTCCTCAAATGTCTGAATAGTTTTAGCAATGTTAGTGACAGCTGAATGGAGAAGATTGTAACAGCAAAAGAATGACTTGGTATGCCATAATCATCAACGTCAACAATAACATGTTCAATGTGCTTTATCTAGCAACGAAAATAAGGACAAACTTGAAACTTTTGGCCATACATTATTTTCATATACGCTTATTTTCAAAAACATGCACTAAGTATAACTGATATGTTTTATAAAGAGGGAAAGAGATAATAAATTTCACACACACTAACAAAGGGCCAAGCATAAGTTGAAACGAAAGAAATATCAAAAGAAGAACTTATTTTATTACTGCTTCAATATACCTAGACTTATGAATACAAGATTAGAAATATACATTGAAGTTATCAGATAAAGAAGTACCTTGTCAATAATGCTTTCAATCACATCATCTGCAAGATTCATGCCAGCTTCAGATAGAGTAGCCACCACCATTTGTTTTAACTATACATAAAAAATGAGCATATCTTATACATGCACATGTTGATTCCAAAAGCATGTTGGAACAAACAAACTCCAAGGAACAATGAAACAAATTACAAAAACTTAATCTTTGATTCAAAAACATAATTTTATTTTCCTTTGTAATTAATTTCTAGGAAGACCTTTCAAGTTTGAGCTTATGCAAAAAAAAGAAATAGTAGTCCTACATGGTGAGTGACCAAAACTCCGTTTATTCAAACCTCATAAGAATAAATTAAATTACCTCCTGTCTCTGAATAAATCCTTGGTGTTTGAGATCATACAATTGGAATGAAACTGCAAAAAGGGGAAGTTAGGAATCCCCCAACAAGCATATAAATACCAATAACAGATAACTATAATTCTACAAATATACTATTTCCTTTCTAATCCTTAATAACTGTTGCTGGCTAGAAGATATTTAAAATCTTAATAAATATTAGTTGCTTACACTCAATCTTATCATTAACTGATGCATTGGGATGAAAGACAGAGAGAGCAAGTGCAAACTCTTTGAAATCAAGTATCCCATGGTGCTTTGTGTCAAACAAGTCAAACACCTGCAAAATTTAAACAATAAAAAATCATGAATGGGGGAAAATACATTTCTAAAAAGGGGTCATATCAAATGTATATGGCATGTAACTAAGTTCAAAGTAACTGAATCATGACATCACCCAAATAACAAACTATAGCTAAACTGTATTGGAACAGTTGAATTTTTCCAAAAAATCATCAAACTACTTTATTAGCTTTGTATAATTTTTATTCTTTTCCTTGAATTGGAAAGGTTAAAAGAATTTAAAGACAACACCACAGGAAATTAAAGCTTTTACATACCCTATCCGCAAATAAGCTCTCTTTCTTTGTTGTCTTGAATAAGGCCAACTGAAATTCATCCTGCCATGTAGAACACAGCACTTGTTATTTTAGGGATATGACAGAAATAATTCCATTGTTCAAAGAGGTTGAAAAGACAAATATAATTATAAAAACATTATGGAAGCACTGAGCATAATACGAGATTACCAACCTTAGTAATTAGTCCATCATCAATTACTGCACTGCTGATCTTCTTGAATAGTTCATACAGTGCTTCAATCTCACTTACACTAACTGCATTGAAAATAAAACAAGTTAGGTTCTAAGTCTTAATAAAAGCATTAGTAGAATGCTAAAGGTTATACAGATCCATTTCAATATAACATCCGAGTCTTTAAAGGCCTCTTCTTTATTACCACTCATACATCCTAAAATCTTACTGTATACTAGAAACTTCTAAGAACTGATTTGATGCTCAATAATCTAAGACCACCCTTTAGTGTTTACAGCCAAAACTATGTAACCAATAAAATATTTTCTGCCAATGCCTTCTGCATGAAAGCCAAGAAAGAAAAATGCACAACAAGATTCAAGGATAATAGCAGAGATAAGAGAGGAAATGGATGCAGGATAATAATGATAGCTAGTATTTTAGCTCGTGCATGGCACCTCCAAGGAGAGAGGGAATAATTTTTTGCTACCTGTGAAAATAGTGTGTGAAATGCACCTCCAAGGAGAGAGAAGAGAGTGTTAAAATGCTTAATCTAGTGAGTGAGACTTTCACTCTCAAGTTGAAATACTCTATAGAATAGGAATAGATTGGAGCAAATCCAATTATCCAAATTCTGCTAATTTGGAAATACTATATACGAAGTTGAAGCAAGATGATTCACTTGTTTGTTTTCTTGTGAACCAAAGTCCAAATATCATAAAATGGAAAAAAAATAGGGCGACAATAACATACACACTGTTTCTCTAGCAAGTGCTTCTGGATGTTGTAAGCCTCTAGGCTGCTGCTGGATCAAATCAGCATTACAAAAGTTTATCACAGCAGTATACAACTGCTTTAATCCATCAAAGCACTGCGCCATGATCTTCTCCAGATGTCAAAACATTCCATTGCTGGAAATCCCCACAAAAAAAGATAACATCAATAAAATATGCTTGTATCATGAAAGAAAAACAACGTAGTATTTAATAAAGAAAACAAGTTAACTTTTTCAACTAAAATAACCAAACACACAGAAAGATAGAAACAAAGGGAATAACTGTACAAAAACTTACGGTGAACTTTTCATATTATCATCACCTACATTTTCTCAATCCAGGTTGTCTCTCCACATGCTCATGGACAAAGGGTTTAGGGTGAAAGAATTGATTAATTAAAATGAGAAGTAAAATGAGAAGTTATTTCATATTAGTCACGTCATAAAAAAAATTATTTGTTGGATTTTAATAATCATATTTTACATACGATTTCAGGAATGAATAGGATGGAATTCTTCTACAGTACTAGGCTTCATAAAATATTGAAGGGCATTGATATACACATAATGATTAAAAAAGAAACACGGAATGCTCCTTTATGCAGGTGAGAGAAAGAAGCAGAGGAAGTGGCACACTACTCCTCGCCAAGGTTTTATAGTTTCATCTCAAGCACTACCATACCACCAATTCGCTATGTTTATGAGTACACATAGGAATGCAAACAAAATGTCACAGAAAACAATTACCAATAATATATTCAAACATCATTGCAAATAACCTAAGCATAAACATGGTATCTAACCTTACAAAACGACAAGCAATAGAATAGAAGAACTAAACACTGTAATATATCATGTTTTAATACTTAAAGCTCACATATATAATTTTCCTCTGAAATGTCCCCTTTACTCCATCACCACTTGCACACTAAGACAAGAGGCATGGACAAGGAGAAGGCATATAAGATAGACAACTTCGAGGGTTTCCTTCCATCTAAGAGGAGAAGACAATTATATTGTAAAACAACAAATGCATCTATAATTGGTATAACTACAAGTAAATGTTTGCTCAAATCCTGAAATACCAGCCAAAACCAATAGAATCATAAATTATCTAATTCACATTCCATTTCAGCAACCATTAAAGGAAGCCTTCCACCTACCTTCATCATCACATGAATTATTGAATTTAGTATGCAATTACTCATACAGTCAATCCAAGAAACAAATAAAAAATGTCATTCCATATATCGAAAAATTGATGTGCATAATATTTCCATAGAACAAATTTCTGGTTTCACCATCTAGAAAGTTATTAGTCAAGGAGCGTACTCATTTTCTTTCTTGAGAATTCAAGAAGTGAAGAAAGCATCTTTGTACCAGACCTACCATAGACACAATAGATAGTAGGAAAACAGTCCCATATTCCACCCTTTTAAAAGACAAATAGTTTAGCAATACTTAGCTTTCATTACTTAATCTTCCACACCCATCTAACAGATTCACCCAATTCCCCTTTAAACGAATATTCTACAACCACAATCATGTAAAGAAGAAATCTCGATAAACTAGGCCAAAAAACTAGGTGATCACAGTTATTGAAAAAAAAACTAGAAACGACTAATCAGAAAACCAGATAAATGGAAAATCACAGTTTCAATAAGACAGCACAAAATTCAAAATTCACGTTTCTTTACATGCATAAACAAGGCAAGAAAGACAAAAACATCGTGAAACTACACGAGGCCCTGAATTGAATCCACTGAAATTTCAAAATGGCATTTTTGAAAAGCATTTTTTTTAAAAAAGAGTGACACGAATACTGTAAAATTAAACAGAATCGTCTTCTTCTTGGATTACTGAATAAACAACACACAATTAACCAACAAAATAAAAATAAAACTTGCAAATGATGGAGAAGAAATACTGCATAAGTGAGTGAAAATGGAGTACTGGTTTACCTTTGAGAAAAAACAGAGAAAAGAGAAGGAGTAGACATGTTCTTTCTTTAGGTGCTATACTATGAAAACTAAATTAGAGGAGTGTGTATATTTATATTTATTTGACCGGTTGTTTCAGGTTTTTTTTTTTTTTTTTTTTTTATGGTTTTTTTAATAGTAACCACCTTTCCAACTACTAAATGTTTCTGGTAACAGTAATCATTCTCTAATATATTCGATCGATGTATTAATTACTATGAAATAATTTTGAGTTCATAATTTCAGTATATATTTGTATAAATTTATTTTAAATTAGAAAATAATACATTTTTACATTATTTGTGTAAAAAATATATCAACAAAAAATCACATTATAAGAATGATTATTATTTATACCAAGGATTCCTACTATTTTTATAATTTTTTTTCTATTTTATCTTTATATTAATATTTTACTTATTATTTTATTTTTAATTATTTTACTATTTTATAATTACTTATATTAAAATTAAAAAAAATATATTAAATTTGAATATTTTTTTACCGTTTGTAACCACTATTTTAGACAAGTAATTACTGATTTTAGCAAATCGGTAAATACTAATATAAAACTAAAAAAATATAAATAATAAATTTTGAATTGGAAAAAATTGTGTTTTTTTTCTTTTGATAACTGTTTTTTTTAAACTAATATACTGTCAAATTTTTTTTTTTTATGTCTTCATCTCTTAGAAATTATAATTTTTATCTTTTCTTATTATTCTGTTTACGGTTACTAAATCCCATGCTATATATTACATTTTTATTATTTGTATATAGTAGAGATTTAAGTAAAATTTCATAAATATAATTTATTTTTTTATAAAATTAGTAAATTTAAAATTTAGTTTTATTAATATAAATAATTAAATTGCATGATTTTTACTTAAAAATTCAAAGAATTTAGATTCTGTCAATAATCTGAATAAACGACAAATTGTAAGTAAATTAATATTTAAAATCAAATAAAATATTATTATGTGTATTTATAATTTATTTTAATAAATATGAATATATTATATTCATATATAAAAATGATTCATTTTTATAAATAAATTTTAAGGATGATATTATAGTTTAGTTTTGTTTTAAAAATTGATTTTCCAAAACAAAATTATATAAATAAACATATATAAATTATTTAGCTTTTCTGTATCTCTTACTGAAAATCTGTGATTCCAAACAACTTTTTGTTTTTTCTCCACTTTCATTATGCCTTTTTATTTATTTTATTTTACGTTGTAATTCAATTTTTATTTTTCTCATGAAAATCAAATAATACCTAATAATTTACTTTTTTAATCTTGATAAAAATATGCAAATAAAAATAATAATAAATAAATTTTGTAAATTTTTAAAATTAAAATAATTATTAATGATATGTTTTATATAATTTAATTATTGTTTTAATTTAATTAATAAAGATATTCGTTAACAATAATTTTTTTTAATTATACCCTTAAAAATATTTCAAATATTAATCTTTATTTTTATTTGGTCTTTCCTGTAAAAAATAATTTAATATTTTTATCTTAAAAAAGAATATATACATATATATAATTTAATATTAAAAAATACAAATATACATATATTTATATTTTATTTAAATAAATATTGATAATATATATAATAATAATAAAAATATAAAAAATGGGATACATGTGAAACTTTCTGCTATTATTATTATTATAAAGAAAGTTATTTCTTTGAGATGAGTTGTGTTTGTAGATAACTAAATTTTGTAATCCACCAACTTGACAGAGTGACACAATTGTAAGTGAACTATTTTCTGAGAAAATAAAATAATTAAAAATGTATTAGTAACTTGTGTGGTGGAACTACCTTATTTTATATTTATATTTTATTAGTTATTTATGCACAAAATATTAAATGAGAATAAAAATACTTAATGTCTTAATATTGTCTGTTTTTACATTTTTTAAATTTGTCAATAACAAACATTAAATTGTATAAAGGATAATAAATATATATCAAATGAAAGTGTAAAAATTATGCAATGCCCTGAAAATGATTTTAAAGTATTTAATATTTTAGAATGTAGTCAAATTAAAATAATATTAATATAATTTGTTATAAATGTATGAAATATTAATTTAATGTGACAGTTATCTTACATTACTGATAGTATTTATTAATGTGTAAGTACTATATATGCAGGGGGGAAATAGGACTAGTCTCATTTGTTTTAAATAATTTTAAAGTAAAAAATAACACAAAAATATATAAAAAAAAAATACATTTAATTTTTTTTTAAAAATCATAACAAATAATTAATTATTTAAAAATAGTAATGATTAGATGGTTAAAATCTGAAGTGATTTGACTTCTCTCTTTTTAACTAAGTATGCTTCTGACTGATTAAAACGTCTATGTATTATTAAATCGAGTAAGAAATTTAAAAATGAGATCCATCGTTAAATTTATAAGAAAATTATAGTATTTCTTTAATATAACCATTGTTGAATTAGGGTTTTAAACAGTATTAATTAATAAATATACATTTAATAATATATTAAATATTTACTGATAAAAATATTAAATATTAAATAACACAAAAATGTTTTAATTAAATTAATATATTTTAAATTAGTTAAAAATGCTCTGATATGTTAGTTACAGTTAGGAACTGATTTGACTTTTCTAAAATTAATATATTACGCTTTAGGGTTTAATATGTTGTCATTTTACGCTTCAATAATAAAATAAGAACTTCTATATATTCCAAGCAACAAAATAAAAAAAAATTAGATCATTATTAAATAGGTAAAAATACTGATTAATATTCATTAATAAAGCACTTGTTGAATTAGGTTTTAAAAATATTAATTAAATATATTTTAATGATAATATATTTAGTGAGATACTAACATAAAACTAATTCAGTTTTATCTTTTGATAATGTTGACTATAAGTATTTTTTGTGAAATATAAATTGTGAATTTCATAATATAGCGATCGACAACATAACTCTATTATTTTTCATAACAAAATAATGAGATAATTTTGTAAATAAAAAGTCAATACAGATTAATATAATTAATTATGATAATACTCAATTTTTAAAATTTTAACCAATTACAATAATTCTGTTTGACTTTTCTATGGACTAACTAATTCGTGATTAACCTGTTTTATTTGTAAACAAATTTTAAAATAAAGTATTATAAAAAAGTTAATATAATGATTTATCTATTTTAAAATTTAAAATATTAAAAAGAAATATTAAAATTTAAAATATTAATGGACATGATATATTCTTAAGTATTAAAAAGAAATATTTAAAATGCAAACAACCAACTAAAATACGTAATTGCTATAACACCGAAATAGTAGTTGCACATTTTTAAAGCAATCAAACTAAATTTCTCATCTTTATCTTCTTATATGCATTTATTACACACACATAAATTATTTATTATATATAAAGATATATACTAAATTGTTTAAGTACAAGTCTATATCTTACATTTATTAAACATTGAAAAGTTAGACAATATATAAAAAAAAATCACAAATATATTATTTTAAGATTTTAAATTAAAAGTAATATCTTATTTTCTTATACGCGTCTATTCACTAATTATTGACCTAAACTCTTTTAACATCTTTTTTAAAAAATAATAGTGATATTAATGTCAAGTTATAAAAAATATTAGAGGAGGAAAGTCTCACTAAAAAAATACGAGTTTTGATTTGACAAAATTTAGTAATTATTATAAATTTTCATTATTTATAAATTATTTTTTGTTAATCTTTTTGTCACAAATATTACTCATAATAGTAATAAAATAAAAAAATGTGATAATAATTATATTTAAAATTAAAATATATATGTCATAAATAATTACTAAAAAATATTATATAAATAAAATTATTTTTCTTATGATAATAATATAATTAATATAAAATTTATTAAATATTTCCATATTAATGTTTATTTATTATTAGTGACAAAGTATTAATTATTACAATGTTAAAGTAGTGTAGTGTGTCACAAATTCATTCTTATATAATAAATAAAAAATTACATGTATATATCTATATTAGTGGGAAAATTATTAAATTTATATTATTTTATATTTAAAATTACAATTTTTATTTTATAAATACTATTATTTTTATTTTATGACAATACAATTAATAATAATAATAAATATAAATTATTTACATATTTTGTGATTATTTTTTAATTTGTCACAAAACTATCACACTGCTTTTTTTGTCAATACTAAAACCCAAACATAATTTTACTATAATCTTAAATAAAATTATCCTAAGTTAAGAAAAAATATTAAAAATAAATTTATATCACATAAACATAATATATCCTAAATCCTAAACTCTAAATCATAAACCTTAAACTTACTCATATATATAATTCTAAAAAAATTATATTTAAATAATATCATAAAAAAATCATCAACAATGCATGAGTGAGAATGTCAAAGTAAGGGACCATAATAACAAATTTCACATGGAGTCCAAGTAATCCTCGGCAATAATTGTGCTTTATTATGAATAAACACAAAAGATATTTCTTCAACATTCAAATTGTGAGAACATAACATTTCACACACAACAATAACAAAACACTTGCTATTGCCAGCAAAGGAAACAAAATTTCTCTCCTTAAAAAATAATAATAATAATAATGTATGTGGAGGGAATGTTGAAACTAAAGATTTTTTTTTTTAAATTACAAACATTTTTATATATTTTTAAAATAAAATAACTGCAACATTTTATTTAATACTTTTTAGATTTTTTTTTCAAATTAAGGAAAAATGTATTGTTATTATAGAAATATATTTTTTAATTTACCTTTTTCTTAAATATATTTCAGTATTTTTTAAAAAAATTATAATTTTTTTGTGTGTCTTTTTTTTTTTTTTAAATCAGTTGCATTTTTTTTTATTCAACTTTTTTTTTTTTTTATTTACACTAAAAATTAGAAAAAAAAATTTTATTTTTTTTTAAGAAATACAAAGAAAAATTAAAAGCATGGTTAGT
>Ga0123342_1002465_pt1 | contig 30743 bp, 12 predicted proteins | sample Turbeawhitnodule_FD_89960 | JGI IMG/M metagenome (GOLD analysis project Ga0123342, IMG submission 89960) | Root nodule microbial communities of legume samples collected from Mexico - Turtle bean Mexico white nodule | ecosystem: Host-associated > Plants > Roots > Nodule | place: Mexico: Nepantla... | reverse complement strand
ATGTGCAAGGTTAAATATGTACGAACATTAGGACAAAATTTTTTATTATAAGTTTACACTCAAACCAATTCACTTTCAGGATTTTTTGCATTATTAGTCCAATTAGATTTTAATCCATACACATAAGACTTTCTCTATTACATTACTGTGATTGTAGAACTGTTAACATTGTGTTTCACAGGACCACTTTTCATGTGCAAGGTTAAATATGTACGAACATTAGGACAAAATTTTTTATTATAAGTTTACACTCAAACCAATTCACTTTCAGGATTTTTTGCATTATTAGTTCAATTAGATTTTAATCCATACACATAAGACTTTCTCTATTACATTACTGTGATTGTAGAACTGTTAACATTGTGTTTCACAGGACCACTTTTCATGTGCAAGGTTAAATATGTAGGAACATTAGGACAAAATTTTTTATTATAAGTTTATACTCAAACCAATTCACTTTCAGGATTTTTTGCATTATTAGTCCAATTAGATTTTAATCCATACACAGAAGACTTTCTCTATTACATTACTGTGATTGTAGAACTGTTAACATTGTGTTTCACAGGACCACTTTTCATGTGCAAGGTTAAATATGTAGGAACATTAGGACAAAGATTTTTATTACAATTTGACTAACCAATCTATGTTTTGATATCTGTTTTTTAGGTCCTGCTTCAAAGATTTTATTTCATGCTTGGTGATAAACTAATCTTTTTGTAATCCCCAATATGATAGACATGTCTTAAATTTTGTGATATAAGTTAAAGCATCTCTGAAATGCTTTAATTTATTCATTTTAAATATTGATAAAAAAATCAAACTAAAATAAAGAGACTGAACACAATTTCTTAAACATATATTCTCAGTCAATTAATATCTAAAATAATTGATAGATTCTATTCTTTGGGTATTTTGTTTGATGTATGAATTTTTTATGTATCTTAGATTAAAAATATGCACTTTGACCTTTGTAATTGGTAAGGTAGATTGATTTGGTTATCTGTTAAGACACTCTTTTAAGTATTTTGTTTAATTATATTTATTTATTACTGATAAAAATATATTTAAAATATCAGTGGCTAAAGAATTATAAATATTTTTTATTAAAAATATCGTGATGTTAAGTAATTAAAGGGAACTTTTCTTGCTTAAAAAAAGGTATTTATAGGAAACATATATTGATAAAAATATATAAAGAATACTAGAATAATCAGATAACCCAAATTCTAGTAGCTAATAAGATAAAAAGACAGGAAATCATCATCTAATTTCAGTAAACAGATACTAACTTTCTAACTTCAATCACCACAGCTGTAAAATCACAAGATTTCTTTCATTTTCAGATGGAACAAACTTCATTATGATCAGAAGTCACAAGGTCCCAAGCAACTTCTATCCACAGCTTTTTTCCATGCAAATTTTGTCCTTTGCATTTTATTTTAGGAACACAGCCCACGATGTTGAAGATAATGCTCTATATACTCATAAGAAAATTTTCATAATAACTTTATGAATCACAAAAAGTCAAACAAAATCAAATAAACATCTCTACAGTTTAGCAGCAAATGAGCAGAGATTCCCAACTAATCAAAACAAAAAGCACAAGGCTGGTTATAAAGAGATGATATCATATTGCTTTTGATTAAATTATGCTTATGAAGAGTTGTGTTAAAAAAAAGTCCCATGCAAATAAAGTAGAGTTGTATGTATATATTATGTATTTTTATGACTGTATTTGAGTGCCTAGCAGATTTAGGTGTTTAAAAAATTAAAGAATAATGAAATTCATGCAACTAAGCATAGGTAATAATTTGTACTAGATTTTTCTATATCAAGTTAAAGCTACATAATCATGATGATATTAAGTCTTTATTTGAAAAATTAAATTTGGTTACAGACAGTATTAGAATCTTTTGGTAGAAAAATTTCATGGATATACAAAATTGAATGTATCTAAAATTTCCCTAAATTTAATGATAGTGAATCATTGCTATCAACAGATTAAACACTTTCAATCTTTTTGAATGACATGCAATTGGAATTTGTTCTTATGAATACGAGCTTAATTTATTTCATTAACAAAATTGAGATTTTGCCTTCTCACCATTGAGTTACAAACATAAGATTTAAATAAAGCACATAAAAGATAAACAACATAGACTATCTTTCTAAAAATTTTGTTAGAACTGTTTTAAAAAAATCATTATTTTTTAATTTTAACATGTTTTGGGTAAACTTATTTTGAAATGCAACAAAAGAAAAAACAGTCCTACTATGTGCTTTAAACAACTTGAAATGGTTTTTCATGAGAGAGGAGACATGTACAAGAAACAGAATTTAAGAAAAACATAGATATGTGTGTTATACGTCTGACTTCTATTAAAAACATTATCTTACAAATTTCTGAAGTCTCACAATATTTATTACTAAGGAATCTTCTCTCAGATTTCCTTCCTTTTAACTTTTAATTAATTTTTTAATATATATATATATATCAATTTTTGTTTAAATAAAAATAAATAATTTTTTAGCAATAAGTTTCTTTAACACAAACTTACTCATAACAAGTAGCAGCTCAAACAAAAAGATTAGGAAAGTAAATGATCATATAGATCAACAAACATAAAATAAAGACAACAAATAAATTCTTAGTAAAACTCATCCTCTAGTTGAATTTTATCGGCATTACAAGAAAATTTTGAAATAGAAATCAATTTTAAATATAAAAAATAATTAGTTTCTAAGTTACTAAATTAGACACCATTTTAAAGATTATTTTTTTTTGTTATAAATTAGTTTCTATTATTGTTAAATAGTTTCTAAATTGGTATCTAATTAGCTATCAAGGTTTTTGTTACCAAATTTGAAAATCATTTAACAATAATATAAACTAATTTATAAACTAAGAGTTTTTTTAGTTTCTAAAATGGTCCCTAATTTAGTCATTGTAGCAACTAATTATTTTGGTCTCTAAAATTGGTTTCTATTTCATGATTTTCTTGTAGTGTGGGGCTATACATGCTATGCAGAAAACTTAAAAGATAAGGTTTACTAATGTCTGGTTGAAATGTGATGTTGCTTTTGTTTGTGTTGCGTTTACTGCTAGGACAAATGTTCCTTGGATGATTCGGAATCAATGGAATTCTTGTGGGAAAATCAGGTTTAGGTTTACTCATATTTTTCGTGAAGGGAATGTATGTGCTGATAAGTTAGTTAATTTAGAATTTATTCATAGATAATCATTTCAGGTATAATAGGCTTCCATTTAGTCTGTTCTTAGAATTCTTTATGAATATGTATAATTTACTTAATGTATCGTTTTTGTTAACATAAGAGTTTTTTGACTTATTTCCTCCATACTTTTGTATTTTTTTTAATAATATTTTTTTTATGTAATGACTGATGATTGTTGTTACTTGAGGTGTCAGCTTAGATGAAATGTCAAGTTGTATGATGTCTAACATAAAAGCATTTTTATACTAAAAAGAAAAAAAAAAAAAGACTTCACTCCCATTTACCTCCTAAATAAAGAAAATGTCCATGTTAAAAACTAAATTTAGGTTTAGGAGATGTCTGTGATGAAAAAATTTGAATAAAAAAATTAAAAAAAAGCATTGAGAAAGTTTACGTGCAAAGAAACCATAAAATAAAATAATAACTACAATTTTTCATATTTTCTACTAATTTTTCTGTTTCAAATGAGTCATTTCTATTATTATTTTATTTTATTTCAACAACAATAATGGTGTATTAATTTATTATATTTAAAAAATATTTTAAAATTAAAAACAAACTTAATTTATTAGGTCTGTGAATCAATTCTATAATATTTATAAGTAAAAAAGAAAACAATATAGTCAATTATATTAGTACATAATTGATTATATTTGCACAATTAAATAATAACTATGAATTTTGCATTCTTTTATGTTATTTTTATTTTTTTAATTATTATATGGTAAAAGTAGCTTTAAATAAAAAATAGACTGAAATTTATAATACTTTTCTTTCAAACTAATTTTACCAAGCCTTAAAATTTTTAAAATATTTGTATTTGTAGATTATTTATAGTAATTATTTATCTGAAAATAATATTAAATTACTTGATAAATTTATTTATTTTTCAAATAAATACAATAATTAAAATTATATTTTTTTTTCATTTGTATATCTAAGACAGACAAATTATAATTTTTAATTTTATTGTCTAATTAGTTCTTAATATCTTGGGGGTATATATATATATATATATATATATATATATATATATATATTATAGCTCATTTAATCCCTAATTGTCTTATTAATTCTCAACAAAGTTCCATAATTGTTATTGATTATTTAAAATATATTGATAACTAAAAAATATTTTAACCTCGATAAAATATAATCAAATTATTTCAATAACTTATTATATAATTCAAATTTATTTAATCTAACTGAATTTCATACTTTTTAGTTAGTATGTATAGAAAATTTTATATTATTTCAAAATCAGGTTAATATTGCAAAATTTAACAATTTAATTGATTATGTAAGAATTTATTGAATCTGTAATAACTTTCTAATAATTGTTGTTATAAAAAGGAAGTATAAACAGCCTATATCTTAAAACTATTTTGTCTCTTCATTTATTCTTTTGTCGTCTTGCCACGAATGTGGTTATATCTAAGAGCTACAAACATGTTGGAAGTGCTCCGGTAATTGTGTCTAGGGTTAGATGTTTATGGCCAACCGAATAAAATGTTCTCTGTAGTACATTCTCATTCCTTCATTATGATTTATTTTGATTCTCCTTAACATTGAAATACTTTTATATTTAATATTGATGTTGGATTCTAGTGTTTTTATGACACAATATATTATTTATATTTTTAATTAGTGATGAGAGTCTTGTTTAGTAATTTCAACTGTAGGTATTTAATTTTTATTTATCTAACTTGATTATATGTATGATATTTTATTATTTTAACACTATAAAAGGTATTTATATGATTATAAGTTAATTAAATATTTTATTCCTTCACATTTATCCATTAAGTAGTTCTATTTAAGATAATATAACGTTAATCAAATTAATTTATTCATGACATCTTTTATTCTTGTTTTATTATACTTTATCTGGTGGTCAAGAAAATAAAAAGAAGAAAATAGTAAATTTGCTGTCCAAAGTAATAAAATTAACATGAGAATGAACAAAAATATCTATAAACATATATGTTATTAGAGATAGTAAAATGAATAATATATTTTGTAAATTTATATTGTAAAGTTGGATTGGGACGAGATTTTGACTTATCCAACTAGAAAGTTCTGAAAAATGCGAGAGTTAAATAGATATTTTTTAATATATATATATATATATATATTATATTTATATAAAATTTTGAAGTGATTAAATAATATATCTAATTGAATAGATTGAGATAATTTTGATCTTTATAGAATAAATTACTCGGTTATACAGTTAATTTAATGATTAATACTTAATTTGTAAGTGTTTATTATTTATATCATAATATTTTTTTCTATTTATATTTTTAAAAAACATAGCATATAATCTTTTATATTATATCATTTGATTTAAAATTTAATGAATCAATTTTAATATGTCACACATAATATAAAGATTTTAAATGAGTTGATGGGTTAGTCTATCCTATCCATTAGACTAATAAATTAAGTAGGAAACAATTCAAGATAAATAAATAGGATAAAAAATATCAATTGAACTTGTGAAATTGATGGTCGATTAGGATCAAGTTTTCATAATTGTTTATTTAACAATTTTAAAAATATGAGGTGTCTAATGTGAAATTATATCGGTGTTATATTTTTTTCTTATCTATGTTGTATGATTGGATAAGAAATAGCTAAGAAAAACGCATTGTAAGATCTTGAGTAATGGAGGAGTTGTTACTTGTAGGTAATAAAGAATTGATAAGAGAGCAATGACTCAAATGTTTGGAATGAGACTATGGAGAATGGAGAAGAGGTCAATATATTTCAACTTTCTTCTTCTCTAGTTTCCTCAAGATTTTAGGGAGTGGGAGATGAGAAAACTCAATAATGCTAGTTGGATTGTATTGAAATAAGAAATACCAAAATGTATGTCAATATCCTTGAATACTTTTCATCAAAGGTGAACACCAATTAAAGAGCATGATATATATTCTTGGTAACCTGAGCATATATGATTTTATGGCCAGGTACTAAAGGAGAATGACAAAAATGTAAAGGAAGCAAGAAGATGAACATTAAGGTTGACGTGAAGACAAAAATTGACTACATGACACCTAGGTTGAAGATTAGTAAATACCACAAAATTTAAGAAGTTACACAACATTCACAACATGTTTTTTTTTTTTTATCAACAATGAATAAATAAAATTAAGAGGGATACTTCAGAGGTATCTCAACCCGTATACAGAACCAAAACTATTACACTCCTGATGGATACTAACAGGACCATACATAAAAGCTTATAACAGGTAAACCTAGAACTAACTACCACCAAACCTTCCTCGGGAACCTAAGGAGAGGCAAGCAAAAAAGAATCTACAAGAGCAACCTTGAGTATAGATCCCATAGGTCTTCACACCTGCAGTGCCACCAGGAGATGCACAAAGAGGACTAGATTCTCAGCATCAGAAGACTGATATGATCTCTCCAAAAGCCTCAGGTTTAACAAGGCCATAAATCCAGGATGGCCCTTGGACCCACCCACCTTTATATACTGGCCACTTGGGGTAGAAACCAGGGAAAATGTATGAGTTCATACTGTTTCTGCAGACTTGAGATATCTACTTCAAGTGATATAGGTTCCTGATAATCCTCCATGTCTCTTTCGAGCCCTCAGCCTCCAGATTGCCTCCTTTACTATGCTTAAACCACTTTACTCCGACTGCTCCCTGTTCTGCAGACCCACACCAGCACACCAACCTTTCGACAGGAAAATCTGTGACTCATGTGTGCTCACGATGGTACCATATCGATACCACACTACTCCTTAACAGTCTACACCTTAATAAACTTCTAACAACAAAAAATTCTTCCAATTTGAATTCTTCCATCCATTTTCCACTGTTGTCCATCGTGTTGAGGGTATGGTGACAGCTACTAGATCTCCTCTTACTGCTACACATTCAAAACACCATGACTGCCTACACTTTTTGCTGGGAATGGCACCCTGTATATTCTAACATTCCTCCAACACTACAGACCTCTCACAACATGCATAAACCCAACATGATAGCCTCCCTAATGCAATAACCAGCTGTGACTTCCTAATGATCCAAGCATAAGCTTCTCATACAAAGAAAAACCTTAAGCCAGGAAAACTAGAATCTGCCTCACAAGCAACACATGTAGTTCGTACATGTGATACATCTAGAGAGCTGACTAATTGTTGTGTCTCCATCTTCTCCACTTCCCTCCGCACCTAGCACCAGAACTCAATACCTGCACCGACATACACATTATCACAGATCCCATTTCCAGCAAGAGACATAAACTGTTGCACTAAAACCCATACATCTACTTCAGACCAGCCCATTCCATCATACTACACCCGTGACATGATATTTCTTTACGCATTTGGGCCTTACTTGTAACTTCTAATGCATATCATTGGATTAACCCAATCTACGAAGGAGTAGTGAAAGGACTGCACCTTATGCTTCATCTAGAGCCATGATTTGAGTTGAGCCTTTTGGAACACCTCCTCCGCATCTACTACCCCTTGCTTGGAAATTATCAGGTTCCTTTGATCCCAAATGCATCTAATAACAGTTGCCCATACACCTTTCCATACCAGATTTTGCTTATTACTGGCTTGGCTCAAATGGAAGCTTAGAAAGTTCATATTTAAGTCATTAAGTTGAACAAAGGAGATACCTATCCACTTGAAGCACATAGACCAAACCTAGTGTGCATGTTTACACTCCAAAAAGAGATGCTGGCATGACTCCTCCTTTGACTGACACATTGCATATAATGTAGAGTTCATCATCACTCCTCTCCTGTTCAAGCACACCCTTGCAGGAACTCTACCCAACAACACCCTACAGGTTGTCGTTAACACATTTGAGAATGCCTTAGCCTTCCAAAGGAGTTTAAAAACTTAGGAGTGAGGACCTCTAGATCGCTTGGCTAGGCACTCATACGCAGAGTTCACGAAAAATAACCTTGGTATTTCCTTCCCTCACACCTGCACATCATTGACATCCTTTTTCAAAAGGGTCCCGGATAAAAGTGTAAACAGATCTGCTTCCAATGAAGATTCCCATTCAAATCTGGTACGTCTCCATCTCAGACTCCACCTCCATTCCGACTGAACCCAGTTACCAACCTCGCCCACTGTTTGGCCCTGATTTAAGGACAATGAGTACAAATGGGGGAACATTGATTTGAGATCAGCATTTACAACCTACACCTCCTCCCAGAATTTTACTTTGTAGCGTCTAATGAATATGTTAATAGCAATATTGATAACATGGTGTATACAAGAGTGTTGATAATAACATACATGCCATAGTTTCTCACATACCATATAAATCAAATTCAACGAGGTTATTTCTATGGTGAGCATTGTTGAAGAAGGGTGCACCAAACAAAGGCATGCAAATATACACAATGGAGGTTTGTTAATAACTCTTCAAATGAACCTTTCTGTGCAAAAGATGGGGTGGGATACACCAAAAAAAGGAAATAAAGGGAGGGATGAAAGGGAAGATCACCTTAAGAGACCCAACAATCCTTGGGCTAAAGGGTAAATCAAAACCCTTATTAATAATGTGCAAAGTCATAAAAATAGACTATTAGGTATGGGGAGAAAAATTTATTAACACAAAGGATAAGTACATATATGGATAATGATAAAAGGGGAGATAATTGAAAGTGATGGTACATATAGCCAGAGAAAAGGAAGGACTACACGTCAAATGGTTAAAAGAAATGAAAATATATGTTACTTATCCTCATATAAATGGAATCTCAGGTTAAGAATGACACCTCAAATGTTGGCCCACACTAAAAAGTCTCGAAGACCTATCACATTTTTGGGCATTTGTATAATAGACCTACGTCAAATGGACATCAAGGAGGTGGAACAACCCAACAATAGATTAATATGACACCTCTATAGGACACATATAGGGCCCAAAGATGGATTTACATGAAACAGAATTTGCACAAGAAGCAAAGAAAGGAAAAGTTTACAATCTCTAACCAAGATTTTCACACAAATGTGTCCTTATATAAGGTGGGTAGCTTATTTACTTCAGTCAGGATAGTGGAAGAAAGGCGATCAACAAGCTTCACGAGACAATCAATAAATGTTATTGAAATCCTTCCTTTATTCTAATTATCTTTCTATAAAATTTCTTTTGGATTGATACAAAAGCTTAGAAGACTAGAGGATTAGTACAATTTCATAGGGACTAGAGGTTTAATTGGCTCAGCTATTTGGGTTTTGATATAAGGCTATGGATAGGGTTTTTGGAAGGTTATGTTGACATCATAACCTCATGTTGTATAGGGTTAGAACATTCTTAAAATGCTTGACATTTATTCATTATTTTTGCCAATAAAAAAACTTAGAATAATGCAAAACATGGGGAGACGAGGGAGAATATAAAAAAAGTATGGTAGGTTAGATGGAAAAATATATGTTGTTCAAGGAAGTAGGGTGGATTAGGGTTGAAATATTTAATTATGTTCAATGAAACCTTGTAAAATGGAAGTTGGGGAACTTCAAACCTCTTCCTTATGGAATCGGATTTTAGACGAGACAATTGATGTCACATGCAAAAATCTTCCATCAACAATTGTCCGGAGAATAAAGAACTCATGACTTTGACTTTGATACCAATTTTTGGATTTAACACTCATCACTAGATAAAAAACTATATTTAATATTCTTAGTGCAAACTCTTTACACTTAAGAGCTTGACAACCTAAGTATTTGATTGTAACTTGGATCATCTAACCTTTGTCACAAGATAATTAATGTCACTTAGAACAAAGATATGGTGATTGGAGAAACATAAATAAGAAAACTAATCTCACATAAACATTTTTATAGTGGAGAGATATTAAAAAAAATGTGTGGAGGAGAGAGTAGTAATTTGATAAGATGGTCTAGAGGAATTTGAGAAATAGTACTAAACTTATAGGTACAAGGTACAAAGGTAATAAGTGATAAGAAGGATAGTTAGATGTGACAGGATAATACATGATTATATAATTCTTAATTAACAAATAGACTACAATGTGAATGTGATGAGGAGGACATATACCATGAAAAGTGGAAAACAAAAGTTTCTAAAGAAAAGTTAACTTTTTCATTTGGAAGATATTCAAGGATAGGTTATCAACTAATTATAATATATAGTTTTTATTACAATATCAAATTAATATCAACCAATTTAATTTAAAAATAAAATAGTATACATTCATTAAAATAATTTTTTTTAATCCACTAACATCTTATGAAATTCGAACAATTTAAGAAAACAAATTACATATCTCATTTTCGTACATAGTAGTTAGAATAGCGTAAGCTACATAAGTCTATATCTAGTAAAACGAAAAGAATCGTTTCAAAAAAATAGTAGCCGTTCGTCTTTATTTCAACATCTTTTCATATCATACGTATAGGTTTGTGTAAATTACAGAATGAAATTTTCTTAGATTATATTTACATCTCCCTCCGGTTCTCAATGATTTTTTTAAATTAAAAAATATAATGTTTAAAAGCTATACCTATATATGTAAAGTGAAAGTGAAAAAGCAATGTAATATGTGTATATTTGAGTGAGAGAAAATGTAAAAGAAAAAAGAAGAAAAAAAAGTCTGTATAAAGTTTTTACGTATTGGTGGTTAGTTGAAGGAGAGAAGCATGCAGAGGGTGATTGTGTGGTGCGTGTGAGAAAGTGAGAGAGGTAAGAAATGGGGCAATAGAAGCCAAAACGGGGAGAAAAGGGTGTCCAAAGTTTACCTTCCCCATAACTGCGTGATTTAAGCTAGTGACTGCAATTTCTGATGAACCAAACCAAAGAGTTCCTCCAATCCAAGGGACTAGCCACTGAACCCTTCTGATCTCTGACCACCTCTCACGTTATGTACAGTATTTCACAGATCCAAGTGCAGACTCTGTGCTCACACAATTATTGCCCCACAATTTCAACTGCTCTTCCATTCATCTCTCCAACTCAACATCACCATCACCATAACCAAACACCACATCATCAACAAACACATCGATCTCTGTATCAATACCAGGAACCATATTCATTACTTAGGACTACAAAATCAATTTGTATTCCTCTTCAAACCTCTCTCCTCTGTCTACCTCAAAACAAACAACATGCATGTTAATGTTAATCCATCCAAGCTGCAAACACTCCTTTTACCTTTGCTGGTAGAAATCAATTTTCGAAAGTTTCATTATATGAATGAATTTGAGTTTTAATTGATTAAGTGGTTTTAGTAATATAATGATGGTTCGAATTTTTTGAATGACTTTTTTGCTCCTCGAGAAACATAAAATAAGGGTATAATAAATAAAAGGATTTTCAGACCTTATTAATGAACTGCAATTAATTTCCTTTAATATTGTTGCACACAATTTTATTTCTTGGGTCCACAATTCTTCACACACTCTCTTTCATAATTGCCTTACTATTAATTACCTCGTGTCCCTCCTATGAATCAGACAGACACAGGATTGCTTTTATCTTTTATCTGGTGGAGGATGAAAGAAAAGCTAAATATAATGTTTTTAAACTATTTTTTTTACATTTTCTCTATTTCTGTTTCATCGTGTTATTTTATTTCTCGTTTTTTTTATCTATGTTCGTCTAACATGTTTTTTTTTTCTCCTCTAATAAATTACTTAAAGAAGTGGAGAAAATATCTCCCGAAAATAAAATAAAATAAGAAAGTGACATTGTTTTGTTGAGTGAATGAGAGAGAAAAATATAAGACATAATTTAAATTTTCACAGGAAACAGTAAAGAAATGAACAATCATGACATTTCAATAAACAATTTGTGGCATTTTCTTTACTGTTTGGTTTAAAATTTCCATCATAAAACATTCACCAGAAGCATACTTGCTTCTCTTTTGAAAAGTTTTCTGAGATGCATTCTATTTTTTCCTTTTTTTCTCACAAATTTGAAAGTTACTTTTCTACAAATTTCATAAAAAAAACATTGCTAAAATAATATAAGTATATTGTTATGGAAATTTCAAATTTATGTTATTTAGAATTGTTTTGGAGTTGAAGATCATAAAGTACGAATTTATTTTTTGTAAACTTGAAAAAAAAATGTTACATAAATATGATTCTTTTGTAATGACTTTTCAAGTTCATCAATATTTATGCATGCGATAATATCCATTGAAAGAAAATAAAAAAAGCATTTTATAAAGATTTTTCACAAAAGATATTTCTAATATGCAAGAATAATAAAATCCAAAATGTTCAACATTAATATGAAATCTCTAATCTTTGTTAAAAAAACCTCCACCTCTCAGAAAGGAGATTATAATTGAAGATTATTTTGTTTTTATCATATATTATCAGATTAACACATTATTCATTTGATAATATATTTTATGGATGACTCCTATTATTGTATCTTCTAATGGTTTATTTATGTGTATAATGATCATCAATATTAATGTTAGGGATGACAAATAGATTTGCAATCGTATGTAATTTTAACTATTAGGTTTACTTTCCCTATCAATTTTTTTACAAAAATAATAGATGTTGTGGTTATAATAAAATTTCAATTGTGTTTAATTTTTACTTTTTTTTATAATTATTTTCACATTTATGAAATTATAATTTGGTACTTTATTTATGCATTTATAATTTTTTTTGTTGATATTTAGTATTAAAAAAGAAAATATATGTTTGTTCGACATTGAATCATGATAATGTCATGTTTTATTTGTTATAAAAAATTATTTTTTTGCATAAAAATTATTTAATTATTATTTAAGATAATACATACAAAGTTATATGTATACGTGTGCTATTGTCATCCTAATTATTCTATATGTTGTTATTCTCTTATTGAGGTTGTGTTCCATTTGTATTTTTTAAGTGCATATATATACTCATTTATACTAATAATATTTCCAAGTGTAGAAGTGAAAGAAAGTTGTTACATTTTAGGTTAACATAAATTTATTCTAGTTTTAATAACTAAAGTTGTAACATGTAGGACAATAAGAAGAGAGGTGAGACTTTTGATCCTAAAGTGCAATTTAAGTGTAATGATTAATTAATACAAATGTATAATATCAAGCTAAGCTAAGAAAGGTTACCACTTTAAAAGCAAACAAGGGATGTACTTAAAATAGAGAAGAAGAAGAAGAAAAAAGAGAGGAAGAAGTTGGTTTTGATTCTAGCAAAAAATCATAGGTACTAATGGAAAATAGACCAAATGAATCGACCATTGACAAATAGAGGTATAATTCAATTAATAAAGTCTAATTAAATGCAATACAAAGAACAAAGAGACAATCTTTGAAAAATAATGTTGAAAAGAAGAAAAAAAGGTTTTAATAAGTTCTATGCCAAGAAAGCCCAAGAATGGTTCAAGTTTAGAAAACTATAATGAGTAGAAAAATGATTCTCAAGACAATACTATTGAAACACAATTATAAAATAAAATTTGATTATTATGAGAAAACAAAATAAGGGGTTTTTGTATATGAATAATGATTGATAAGAGAAAATTAAGGTAGGTTATGTAAAATCAAGTTAAAGGATCAATGACAAGAAGTTGTTGATAAGAAAACTACTACTGAAAGTGTCCAATTATATTTATATGTAAGTATATTAGTTAGAGTAACAAGCAAGACATGGAACAAGAAATAAGGAAGGTGTCAACCATGAGAGTGACAAAATTGAAAAACTTAATGAAAAAGTCTCAAGATAATGTGTGAACATGGTTTCTGACTTCTAATTATCTATGTTTTGATTATCTTTTGCTTAATTTTGTCAAATTTTAGAAGTATGAAAATCTTGTTCTATTTATTATTTTCTATTGTGTATTAGGGACAACAATGAGAAAATGAGGGATATGTTCACATTTTTTTTTACAACGTGCTACTAAAAAAGGTAAATAAATCTTGTTTAAACTGAAATGCTTGTTAAAAGTCTACAAAATAAAAATGAAAAAAAAAATTGTGGGATGAAAAAACAAATGACAGAATTGTTAATTTTATTCTACTAACACAAAATTTTCATTATAATATGTATTTCATAACTAATATTACTTTTAAAAGAAGGTAGAATTTTTTTTTTCTTACGTTGAAAAAGCCATACAAAAGAGGGAAACACTTATTGTTTAATTTTCAACTTCAAAAAATCTTATAATAAATTAGGGTATGAGTTCTTATTTGTCCAAATCTTAATTTTTAATAGTAAGTAAAATAACATCACAAATATAAATAATAAAAAACAAATAAATTAATATTAAAAAAATATCGTCAATTCTTTAAACTAAACCATTTTTATTTTCATTCTATTCTTTATTTATTTATTTTTTTCCCCATTAGAGACAGATCTCTTTTTGACTTCTAACCTAAGCATCCCAATAAAATTATGTTTCTGTAAGACATGTGTATAAAAAGTTTTATCTTTGGAATGAACATGATTCATAAATTTGCAGATACATTTGACCCGTGTTTCACTGGGGAAAAGAAGCATTCATTAACATAACATCCTTAAAAAAATACTCTATCACATATTTACACGCGTACGAGTGTTTATCCTTGAAACTTAGCGGTCAATTCTCTGAGACTAACTGAACTGAACAAGGAATTTGTTTCCTCACATTCATTCCTGTCACACAACAAAAATTTGAAACACACTTTCAAATAATCTGATTGGTCACATTTGTTTCACCATGTTTGCTAGGTTATTGAATTGTCGTTTACTTACTTCAAATCATAGAAAAATCATTTTCTTTCTTCCTGAACTTAAATGCCTTAAACAATATTTTACACTTTTTAAAACAAAGAGGTGTCTTGTTTTGGGCCTAGACATCCTCAAACTTTTTTTTTGTTTACATAACAAAACATCATTGGACCCTTAGTCAAATAATGTTCTGCAAAATGAACAACCTAGTTTGATTTCTTTCTTAGTATAAAATTTGATAGCATGTTTTTACCACAAGAGAAAGAAGAGACTGTGATAAGAAGTATTGAAATTAAACTGTGAAGAGAAGAAGAAGTTGTGAATTATGCATAGGAGTAGAAGGGGACCAAACTAGCACCCTTTTTTCTTGCTTGTTAGTAATAGTTTGATTGTTGTTTCAATAATTGAGTTTGAAAATGACGTTAGAGAATAAAGAAATGCCTGCAGATTGTTATTTTTGTTTTCGTACAGAAAAGGGTAACTTTTATCAAACGCGTGTGTTTTGAGAAGACTTTTCCAATATCTCTCTTATATGTAAAGAAGATCAGCCCCTACGAACTTCAACTGTTTGTCCTTCTCTAAAGTATTCAAGTATATCACAAGTACATCAAAATGTTGCACTCCAATGCTCTTTATTTTGTATTTTATATATATAATTTAATAATGAAAGTAAGAAAATCTTACTTCAAATAGTACAGTGCACAAACTTTTATTAACTACTAACTTTGTTTTGGAGATTGTTTTTTATCAGAGAACTTTTTCTCAGGGATTGAATAATTTCAAAGTTTTTAGTTTTAAGTTTTATTTAGTCAAAAAATAAAGAAAAATAGATAGGTAAGTAAACATGAGAAATAAAATATGAATAAAAAACATAAATTAAATTAAATATTTGAAAAATACTCCAACTTATATACACAAAATAGAAGGAATTGTGCTCCAATTTTTATACACAAGGACTTAAAAACCTAATTTCTCCATTATGTTACAACCCAGCCCAGTTACTTCTTACATTTTTTTTTTCAAAAAACAACAACAAATAGACTATGGACCAAATTATATATAAAAAGAAGTTAATAGTTACACACTCAACAGGGTTATATAATTAATTATTGAATTTTATTGGTGCATTTGTTTTGCTAATTTGTGCATAATATTTTAACCTAGATATAGTTTAAATATACTCTTTCACTAAAACACTTATTTATATTCTATCTTCATTAAAGTTTGGTGTTCTCAGTACTAGCAACAATAATGATAAGAATGTTTTATTTTGGTAATAGTGGGATTATTATAATATAATAATATAAGAATCTCATGTGCTGATAAATAATTTCTTATTTGGATGTGTATTATCAGAGCTTTTGAAACTTGTGTTTGTAGTTTAATAATAGTTTTTTTTTTTTAATTTAAAACTATTTTCTTAGTCTTTCTTTGAATTATGAGGTTGAGATTGGAGATTGAAGATTGGACAGTGGATGAATGATTTTCATGAGATGGGTATGGAAGAAATGAAAGCAATTATGGAGAAGATTGAAAAGGAAAGATGTTTATAAAGTTAACATTAAACTGATGAAAAAATATTTCAAATTATTTAAAAAACTAAATTAATTTTTTTTAAAGATAAAAAAATTGAAATAAAACCTAAAAGTACAAAACTATTTATATAATTTAGTGAGTAAATTCAACATGGTTTCTCAAATATGTTTCAATATGAAAAACTTAGAAGCATGTTTCGTGTTTGACTCAAATATGAAAAATATTTCATAGTTTGGTACTTGTATTGTTGCTTTGAAAATATTAAAAACCATTTTCCACACTTTCACTTATCTTGGAAAAACCTTTATTGTATGTTTGACTTATCTTGGAAAAATCTGTATTGTATGTTTGAATTAAGAATTGAAGTAAAAAATAAAAAAATTAAAGAAGAAGTGATGTTGTTTGGATTAAAAAAAATAGAAATAAGTGAAAAGATTGTAGAGTGATTTGATTGATATAATATAATAATTTGTTTTAATATAATTTATAAAATAATTTAAAATAAAAATAATTTTTAAAAAGATAACTAAAATAAAATTTAATATTCTTTATTTTAATATATTTATTTTATTATTAAAAAACATAAATATTAAAATAATAATCGAATATATAAAAAAACTATAATTAATTATCTACGGTATTTCTTCGTCAATCTTCTCATTGCTGCAAAGAAAAATTAAGTTACCAAATTTTACTTTTTTACTTTTTTTTTTTAGTCCTCGATTGTTGCACTTTCTTTGCCTTTCTCTCCTCTCAATCTTTTCATGCTTAGAAACAAACAAGCATTAATTCTCAATTATATACTTGTAAAATCTATCTTGTTTTTAAAAGAATAGTTATGAAGTAAAAATTGACAAAGACAATGAAGTAGATGTTCTTTTGTTTCAAAATGAAAGTTTTATTTATTTATTTTCTATGTATGTTGAACTTACTAATTTTTCAGCTAATTAAATTCTCTCAGTAGAAATTTATTTTTTTGAGAAATTATATATCAGTACACCCCATAATTAGATAATTGTTGCAATTCATTTATCAAATGATATAAATGCACTCCAATCTAATCTTTCTTTTCTAACCCATCCATCTTCTACCTAAAAAAATAAATAGTGAAATATTTACAAAAACACTCTAAGTATATAGTAAAATAAGAAAAACATGTGCTATTTATATAAAAAATAAATTAAGTCAAGATAAAATAATTATTTCTAAATTAGCCCATTTTAAAAAATCATTCATTAGTGGTACCTCAAATAATTAGAAAATTCTCTCTGTACTATTCTTTCAACACCTTCATATAATTTTAAAAACATACCCATTTGTATGGACCAGATTGAACAATCCATGATATCTCCCATTTAAAATCAAAAGTTAATTGAAATACTAAATTGTACAATTTAATTTATGAATTTAATTTGTATATTAGATTGTACCGATAAACAATTTAAGTTTACAAATTATTTAATCTGTACTTTTAATTTATATTGCAAAATCAGATTAATCCGGTGATACATATCAAATTTTGATATTATTTTTATAATAATATATCGAATTGTATATATCTCGCATCTGGTTATATATAATTGGTTATATATAATAGATTGTTCGATTCAAGATGTTAATAAATAAAAAAAATCATATTGTATCATGCAACATATAAAAAAAAAGTTCAAAAATAATGTGAGAAAGATAAAAAACAAAAATATTAAACTTAAAGAAGCTATACTATCATAAATGCAGTTGAAAATATTCTTGGTAATAAGAATAAATATTTATTATAAGTAGTTGTAGTGAAGGAAATGAAGGATGTGCTATAATGTTAGAATAAATTTAATTTGATTATATTGTTCAGTATAATTAATATATTTATATTTATAAGAGAGTTTAAGATTGAAAAAGTTGATATTGTCAGTATTTATACTACAGTTTACTTCCGTTGTCTTCCAACAGTGTTATTATTTGTTTGAAGAAATATATTTGTTTGAGTTAATTGAAATAGAAAGAGCCTAATTGTAATTAAAACAGTTATACAAACTTACTTTAGTACATGATGGGATCCATTCAGAAGTGTCGTGTCAGTATAGCAGACAAAGATGACAGGTGTGCACGTGGGACTTCTGCTTTTGAACTGACTTTGAAGGGTACTATCCAATGTCACACACTCTCTTTTTTCTTAACACTCTTCTCATTTTCTTTTTCAAAATTTCCACCTCAATTTTTTTTTCTCTTGTTCTTGTGAAAATATAAATTCAGACCTTATTTTGAGATTTAGTGGAATGAAAGGAGGATATAGATTTAAAAAAAAAAATCAAAATGATCCTTTTCATTATTGGTAATGTCTAATCTAAACACAAGCAATGTGTTAAACTAAGCATGGATGATTTTTTGTCCAAATATGTTGGAAAATTTAGTATTATTATTTTAGGGAAGTTGAGGGTTTTAATAATTTTTAAGAACTTTTCTAAGGAAAAAATGGGAAATACTGAGAGTAGAAAAATGTACCAAGATGTGAAATGTGATTGTGTGAACATACAAATGGGAAATTTATAAAGCTAGTTAGTCCAAAGAGAAGTAATATAACTTTGTACCCTTGAAATAGAATATCTCATCTTGCAAGTTGAACACTTTTAGCACATGGGCCTTTTTCCATTATCACAATTGTTGTCTAAAAGTAGAAAAGGTTTTCACAAAAACAGAATAAGCTCTGGTTTGCTTCTACAAGTTTTCTCACAGGTACTTATAAAAGAAAAATAATATTTTTTCATAAGGTTTTTAATCAATGATGAAAATTGCGATAAATAACTTATTTATGATTTAGCCTTTCAAAAATTTAATTAATTGAAAAAGATTATTTCATTTCTCTTCCAATTGTTTAGAAATTCACTTTTCTTATCAGTTTGTAAAAAATTCAAAACTTGAAAACAAGTTTAGTAAAAACTTGAAACATATAATAGAAAGAACATTTAGCAATTTTTTAACAAAAATAAAATAAGTATATTTGACATGTGCGCATGTTTTCCGAAAGCAATATCTCCAAATTTATTGAGTGGGCCGTAGGAGAAGTGGTTTAGTAATTAGGCGGGCCTTGGAATTGAAGGTAGGCCTTATTAGTTGGTCCATTGGTGAATTGAAATGATTTTAATTTTAATTTTAACTAACGGCGCCACCAACAGTGGTTTTATGACCGCGTAAATCAAAGGGAAATGAATCACCAGTGGTATGATATTAATAAGAGAAGAAGGGAAAGAGAAAAACCTGTTTGTTTGATGTTCCTTTCTTGTGATCAGAAAGGAACCAATAGAACTTTCTCACGAGCTCCTTGCCATGGGTTCTCTTCCTGCGCACGCATTCCCAACGACGGTGGGCAAAGATTGCCTTGACGAGAGCAGCCACATTGACGAGAGGGCCCTGACGAAGCTGTTCAAGTCGCAGCAGAGCCACCTCAACTTCTTCTTCGACCACATCGACTACTCTCAAACCCTGGCCTTCACGCGCGCCCTCCTTAACGCCTCCGGCACCGTCTTCTTCACCGGCGTCGGCAAGTCCGGCTTCGTTGCGCACAAGATCTCGCAGACGCTCGTCTCGCTCGGCATCCGCTCCGCCTTCCTGTCGCCGGTGGACGCGCTCCACGGCGACATCGGGATCCTCACTGACCGCGACGTGCTCGTCCTCCTCAGCAAGTCAGGCGCCACGGAGGAGCTCCTCCGCCTAGTGCCGTGCGCGAGGGCGAAAGGTGCACTCCTCATCGCCCTCACCTCCGTCGAAGGAAACGCGCTGGCCGCGGTGTGCGACATGACCGTGCATTTGCCTCTCCAGAGAGAGCTCTGTCCGTTCAACCTTGCGCCGGTCACATCCACCGCCATTCAGATGGTTTTTGGGGACACCGTGGCCATCGCGCTCATGGAGGCGAGGAATCTCACCAAGGAGGAGTACGCCGCGAACCATCCCGCCGGCAAGATCGGGAAGAGTCTCATCTTCAAGGTCCTTTTTCTATATTCCATTTGCATCTGCGTTTGTTTTCCCCTAATTTGTTCTTGTCTGATTCGAATTTGAATTGCAGGTGAAGGATGTGATGAAGAAACAGGAAGACGTTCCGATATGCAGAGAATCGGATTTGATTATGGATCAGCTTGTGGAACTGACGAGTAAAGGATGCGGATGCCTCCTTGTTATCGATGACTGTTACCGTCTGATCGGAACGTTCACCGACGGTGATCTCCGTCGCACTCTCCGAGCCAGTGGAGAAGCCATTTTCAAACTCACTGTGGGGAAGATGTGCAATAGGTAACTTAATCATCATCACCATAATGTCAATATATACGTGCATACTACCTAAAAAACTCATCAGAATAAAAGATCACAGTAAATGTCATTCATTAGGAATAAGTAGGTAAAGAGCAATACTCAGATGCTGTGTCTTCTTGCGTTCTAGGAGGAAACTCCAATTCTGATCAGAGAATAGTGTAAATAGTACATATGATACTGCATTCAAGTTTCGTGCACAAGTTAATAGTTATGTTTAATGCTTTGTTGAGGAGGCGAGTATATGACAATGAGGGTGTTTTGTTGATGTTAGGAATCCAAGAATTATTGGTCCGGAGGCTATGGCGGTGGATGCGATGAAGAAGATGGAGGCAGCTCCATCGCCTGTTCAGTTTTTGCCTGTGATAAACGATGAGAATATTTTGATTGGGATTGTGACCTTGCATGGATTGGTTTCAGCAGGCTTGTGAATTGTGTTTTATATTAATAGATATATTGCTTCATTCTTTTTAGTTTTTACTTCGATTAGCATGAATCCCACTCAATTTCAAGTGGGATTTCTTGTGTACTGTATAATTTCGAATAGGATTCAGAAGCATTTTTTTGCCCCTCCTTTTGCTCCGTAAGGATTTCGATTATTTTTTGTACGTCACACCTGCCGACATTGCGGGCATGTTTACATTACCTGTTTTCGTAATTATTGATGTAACCTGTTCGACCTTGATGTTGTTTTGATTAATATATTTATTTACACTTTCAATTTAATTCGCCAAACAAATGGGTGGTGGGGGAGGATAGGAAACAAACTATGGAGCGACAGCATGGATTGATGTTTACACATTTTCCCCCTATTTCTGACTTTTTAATTTGAACAGAAAAAGAAACGAAGAACGGAGATTTTAGAATGTTAATTCGCTTCTGTCCGAGTGTTCGAGGGTATTTGGTCCTTAGTTGGGAGTAACATTACTCGAAGAAGAACGTACAAAAAAATAACGCAAGGAATGAATGTGACCGTGTATATTCATATATGCAGCTGAACGAAGACAGACATTCAAACTAATTCTGAGAAATTAAAAACTGCAGAGCATATATTTGACATTATTGAGAAATCGGAGCTCAATATCTAGTTCTGTTGAACAGAAGCATATATAATTTTTACAAACAGAAAAGCAGCCTAATCAAATTTGGCAATTTAGTTATTCAACCATTGCCGATATACTACGAATTCAATTCCTACACTGATAAATCTATTTATGCAACATCAGAATCTGATGATGAAGAGGCGCTCATACTATCAGATGAAACATCAAGTAACTCATGTTCTTTTAGAAAAGACAAGTAACGTACGTTTGTAACTGAGGGAACATTAGATGCTTTTGGATCTCCTTTCTTTGAAATTGTTTTCTTGCTCCCAACCATCTTCATATCAATTTTGGTGCCAACAGAATTGATTCTTTTCGTACCCTCTGCAAAGCTTGACTGAACCAAATCTGTCTTCATTTCTGAATGAGTGTCATAAGAACTGTGAGTGCCACCAGAAGTCTGCGGGACCTGGGAAATCACTTCCTTTTGTTTCTTCTTGGATGGGAACGGAATCACTTCCTTTTGTTTCTTTTGGGAATAACTTGAAATCACTTCATTTTGTTTTTTCTTTGATGAATTCAATATTTCCTGCAATTGACGTCGCTTCTCTTTTGATTCATTTGCTGCTGTCTGGGATATAGATTTTTTCATATGCAACTCTTGCGAAGGGCAGGTTGAACCGCTAACATTTTCTGGACGTGGGTTTGATCTCTCGGAGGCAGCAGAGTTCAGAGTTAATCCCAGATACTCTTTGGCCCATTTAAAGACTGCACTTAATTTCCCATCCAAAGCTTGACTAAGAACATTCAGATCACTGATTTCATAACGGTAGAAGAGAAATTTGTTGCTCCAAGTGCAAGAACAGAAATGTTTTGCATGATCCAGACATGCAAACTTGTCATTTGAACATGAACACCCAACAGCAGACAAGTGTAAATCACACAGGCACATACTACATTCCCTTCTACAAGTGGCATGGAAATTTTCATCCATTCTTTGTGAGACTAAAGAACTGGAAAGAAATTTCCTCTTCAAACTTTCACTCTGAATGCGAGACTACACAAAGGAAACAAATATAATAAGAATGAATACAACCTGAATGAAGCAAACTATGTAGCCAAATTTGAACAAGAAAAATGAAATGAAGGAAGGAGGGAGAGAAGGTCTTCTGAACTCTCCAATATTATTAATACGAAAAATGCGTGCCTCTTCCGCCATTTCAGTTTATCAAGATAAATGATTGAATACTTGTTAATGATCAATGGAATTTGAAGTTGATAATAAACAACTCCAAAAAAACTAGGATTTCGAGCTGAATGACTTACGTTGAAAGCTTTTGTTAAGAACTCATTTTGTTGATAGGCACCTTTATATGTTAAGCTGTCGGACGATGTGCTCTTCATGCACAGACCAGTTTCCCACTGGGCCCTGACAGCTTCATTTGCAGCTCCTAACAAAAGCTTGTCATATGAAAGTAATGTCTTTTTCCTCTGTTCACGATAAAGTTCTATAACATTCTGTCCATGAAGCAGCCACTCAAGAGGAGCAAAACTTATTGCTTCAGAACAGTTGAAACCACAATCAAATCCTGAATGATATGCCCCAGGGAAGACAAGAACAAATTCACCAGGATACTGAACACAACGATATACAGGTATACCCTCTGCCTTCAATATGGAACATGATAATTGCATCTCCTGGAACCAAAAATTAGCATAAAAAAGTGTTTCCCTTAGAAACAACAATATAAACCTTATATTTGAGGTGACAGGAATTTATCCACATTGAACTAAACTGGTTGAAAAATAAATTTTTATACTACTATTTTCTCTATCATAAATTGATGGCAACAATTATTTTAAGTTTCAACAAAGCCAAAGAAATATTACTGCAAGCAGCAACAGCAAGGTTTGGCAGACTTGGAGCCTAGATGAGATTGAGCTTTATTCTGAAAAAAGGATTGTGATGACAACAGTTTCAACAAAAGGTTGAACATTTAGCAGAAAGTGTTCTTCACAATTTTCAAGGTAAAAGGAAAAACCCACAACTCAAGGACATTGCATAGAACATTTGGTACTGCAATACCATGTTGATTACAATAATGTAAGCTATACTTAAGCAAGGGAAAACATACATCCTATGAGTGAAGCCTGTGCTTCCTTCTCTAAGTGCCCATTGGCCTATTGAATTTCAGTTGACGAAACAAATGAACATACAATTATTCTTCCTTGAAACCTAGGAATCAGCTACTACAAAAGACTAATACTTTGTATGGTCAATGAAACTTTTGAAATTCACTAGATGATATAAAGAGAGGAAATTATGACAATAAACATGTGGGATGGAGAAACGTGTTCATAAATGGTAATAGATGGGAGATATTGACAGGAAATGGGTGGGTGAAATTAATATACAAATAATCCAGCAGAAACAAAATCCATCTGACCAACAATACGATGTTTGTCAGAAGAGCATGCATGGATTCATAATGAAAGGGTTAACAGAAGACAAATATGAGAAATAAAAGGATGTTAGGTGTGCATCGCAGTTACTTTATAAAGAAACAAAAATTGTTCATAACAAGCAATCATATATTCTCACCATATTATCTTGCATACGAGGCTTTCCTGCATGCAGGTCTGGTAGATACTTTTTCCAAATTGTTTCAAAGTTAGCAGCAAATCTTCCTGGGACGCTATACCACACTTTTGGTTCTCCCAAATGTATGTAAGATAATGAGTATAAGTGGTGTTCTTCAACTTTCTGTTTATGTCAAGTGATCAGATAGAGAAGTAAACAAAAGGGATTTGAATATTAGTCGGTAGTTTCCACCAGAAAACTATTAGGAGATGAGAGATATTGAAAACAAAGATGTGATCTGCATGCAAATATAAGGCAATAAAGCATAGTATTACCCAGTTGTCTGCAGAGAAGCACATTCCCACACTAATATTGGGGGCAAGGTTACATGAAACATCAGGGCTTTCAAACGAAAGAAGGGAATCTGAAAGCATATTATTCAAGTTCCATCCAGCTTTCAAATATTCAGGGTAAGCGTGTGCCGCCACAGGATCAGAAACTGTCGGAAACCCACTTCCAAAAACTCCAGCCTCCAATTTTTTACAACAAAGCACCTAGCATAAGATCAATTAGAATTTTCACAATGTATAAAAGATTGAAGATGGAAAAGGCACTGCATATTTGAATTTATCCATCAATATACCTCAATTTCTTCGGTGGGATTTTGAACAATTCGGCCATATTCACCTTCAATATTCTCCACAGATGGTTCCCACTGCTGACGTATAGCCAACTTTATATTGGAACCTATGAATTTTTTCTTATCCTTGTAATTGAAGTACTGGTTCTTAAATACATCTGCATATTCCTTAAATGTTTTGAGACTGAATTTAGGACCAGGTTCAGACTCATAATCACATTCTTCAACATTATGGTTATTTGGAGTGCTGGTGTTTCTTTTACAAAGCTGAGGGCCCAAAGCTACTTTTACATCTCTTTTTCTCTTGGTTTTTGTATGTTCACGTGAACTAGCCATAATTTCTTGAGTATGCTGAACTTGGTGTCCATCAATCCGCTGAATCTGAGCGACAAATTCAGACTTTTCCCATATATTTTCTCTCTGAAGAAAGCATGGTGGTTTCCAGCAAGTAGGAGGGACAATTCGGCAAATTCCATAAGTTTCTGCTTCGGAACGTACGCTTGCAATATATTTAAGTGTGTCTTTGAATTCCTTCATAATGTACACAATCACACAAACATTTGATTCAACAATCACAAGAATCCACATTTGATGACATAAATCAAGATGTGCACAAGGAGACACAATGAAAGCATACAATTACACTTAGGTGGTTGGTACCTCTTCTGTTGGGTGGAAGATAGGAGCTTCTTCCAAAGGTTCTCTTATCGCATCCTCAGGATGCCACCTTGCTGTTACCTGGTTCAAGACTTTGATAAACAAACAAAAATAAAGGATACACATGGTCATGCCTATTCCAATGTGCATAGGTAAAGTGAAGGTACATACCTTCACACAATTACTGCAATTAGGACATCCACGTATGGTCCCTTTTGGACGACCAGCATTTAAAGGTAGGTTCTAAAAAATGAAAAAAGAAAACAATATCGTTAAATTTCTTTATGGTTAGAACATAGAAGAGAAACCAATCATGAGATTATGCTCACAAAAGCATATGAAAAATTGGTATCAAGTCCTGCAATCCAGAGTGTTACTTAGTCTACGTTTCAGCTTCTGTTACTTTGTTAATCTGTTATAACAGTAACAGTTCTCACACCTATATATGTGGTTCTGTATGACACTGTTGTAGATATCCTTTCAAAGGCAATAATATTCAGTTTTCCTCTCTCTTTCCTCTTACTCTCACACAGAGCCAAACCACCACACTCATCACACAAGAGCCTAGGCAGTTTAAATACAATATCTGTATCTAAATGAGTCCTAATAACTATGTAGAACTCAAAGAAAGATTTTGTTCCAATTGTTGTAGGTTACCCACCACTTAAGGACATATGAGGTATCTTGATTCTAGTATTCATTGTTAAACAATTTAAATCATACGATTCTATCATTAAATGGATCTCAAATGAATTTGAATCTCATAATCGATGAATAAACTTGATTTTGTATAGTTGATATGAATCACAAAAAAAACAATTTTTTTTTTTACATTTCACTAATTTTCATGAAAGAAATTGAAAAGTCATATAAGTTTAAATTGTTAAATCAAAAGAAATTCAAAAAGAAGGCTAAACTTATCCTATTTGATTATTTCATAACTTCATTTGTCACTAAAACTAGTAATTTGTTCTCAGATTTATTACATTAAACACTTAAAATATACATCATGTGATATATTTAAAGTTACTTTTTCATTATCTCCAAATATTACAATTCAAAAGAAACTATGATTATACTTTCAAAATCAGATTGGTGATTCCCAATTTGAATCTCAATTTAATAACCTTGTCTAGGACTGTGCCTTTCTAGTTTGATTTATTAGTAATGTAACCACTAACCAAAAGAATGCAAGATTCCCAACTTAACCATAGGAAGATGCTTTGTATGAGATTCCTCAGGCTTGTGGTGATTGCACATGTCCATGTTTATCCACGGCCGATGCATAAGACCCTGGCTATAAGCATTAATGTCATTCGTCTCAAGTTTAGTCTTCATGCAGATTGTCGAAGATTTATCATTTTTCTTAACATTTCCAACCCTTCTCAAAATGAAAGATGAGAGGGATACAAAACCAGGGGGAACTGAATGATTTTTGTATTCCTGATATTTGGGGCAATCATTATCCGCTTCCATCATCACTGCAGGAAAAAGCCAAGAAAATATTTTCTAAAAAACCATTTTTTGCACAAATTAATTCTTTGAATAGGAAATGAAATATTGGGATAATATGCATTGCAGACAGTTTACTACCCCGATAGAATTCTTTATCACTCAACAGATTGAACTTCAAACCAGTACAACAGCTATTTAAAACACTCAACCTTTCAGAAGGATAAGAGAAGTTCAGACAATAGCAAGGTGTCAAACTCAAGATTTTACTCAGACTCAGGGAGGGCAAACAAAGAATTATAAATTGTGGAATCATATCCTTCAAGATTTATAAAATTCTTATATTTGCATATAACACAGCATACATAAGAGAGACAAAAAGCCTTTTTAACACAAATCAAATGCTTAAATAAGCGTAAATTCATAATCATAGATTCATAAGTTTAAGAAAGTCAATAAATGACAAACATGAATGACAACCCAACTAGACAAACAGAGCAAACAAATTGGTCATAGAAAAAGTAGAACAGAACCAGACATACAGAGTTGCAGAAGAACAAAACAGAATTGGCTTAAACAGAGACAGGTCAAACATGGCCGAGAAGAACTCCGGACGTGATCGAGAAGAACTCCAAACGTGACAGAGAAGAGCTCTGGTCATGATGGATTCGTCCAGCAGTTTGGGGAAAGGCTTGAGAGGTTGAACATGCAATCACTACGAAAATAAGTGTTTTTCTCCTTTCTCTTAGTGTAAGGGTCAGTGAACACTTGGGCTCAGGTTTGCTGAACCCCAAAAAGAGCAAAAAACAACATTGACACATCACCTACCAAGCATAATTGAAAAAACTCTACAATTGTACCGAGTTTTCAATTATATGCAGCGATTGTACCAATATACTCATTTATGATTCTGAGCACACAGACTTGCCCAGGCACTGCAGAAGTGTAGAATTCTGCAATTCTAAAAATCAGTGCACAATTTTGACTATCATGGAGAAAAGAGAAGTGTGGACAAAGAAACCAAAAGCTGAAGAGATTCAACCATAAGTGTTGATCATATACAGAAGTTGTGCATCTTAATCTTACCATAGACACCGAAGCAACAATAATATATGGCAATAAATGATAAAAAAAAGTAGACACTGTTTCAAGTTAAGAATATATCAAAAGTAATGACGTCAATATTATTTAGTTATATTTTTTACTAGATGATGCAAAGTAAAAATGACCATATAATATAACATTATTCTCCCTAACTTCTATTAGCACTTGCAGAAGTCAAATTATTATTTATGCAAATTACTAATGATAAGAATATGAGAAGGTAGTAAATGAAGTCATAGAAGAATTGGAAGGGTTTGGAAATCACTCGCTTAGAAAAAAGGAAAGTGCGGAACCAAATGATGTACGCCCACTGAAATTGAGCTGAAAATGAGGGGTAGGTTATTCTAATTATGAATTTCCAAGATAATGTTCAACCCTACCAAGTAAGAAGAAAGTATAATGCTTTCCGATCCTCTCCATATTCTACTGTCTCAGTGAATATCCAAGATGAGAAAGTCAAAACCCATCATTTTCAGCCCCTCTCCACCTTTTCTAATTCTACCTTCTATGATATGCACAGAATGAAACATCAAGATTGGAGTCATTTTTGTTTTTGACCTATTTCCAAAAATCCTTACATAAATCGTCATAAACATGGATTTCAAAGAGAACCCTCAAAGCGTAAAACACGTGCGCAGAAACACAGTGAATGAGAAATACGGAAAACTGAAGTAAAAGCTTAAAACTAAGAAGCATTCAAAACAATGTACAAATTTTGTTACGTACCCAAAATGTCGAAATGCAGAGATTGCCCCCAAAACCAGATTCCTGCAACAAATGAACGGTGAAAATTGAACTGAAGAGACAAAGTAGCAATGCAGCCAGCAAAAATTAAAACAAAAAAAAGTTATGAATTGAGAAAGACAAAGTTACCCAGAGGAATTGCTTGAATGATCAATGATTAATTGGTTGAATGATTAATGATTTATGAAGTTGAGAGTGAAAATTAAAAATGCATAGGATCTGGAGTCCTCTCTCCCCATCTTGCCCGAACCCAAAGACTGCGGATTATCAAACCCTAAAACTGAGCATTACAACGTTTCTATTAAATGAATACTAATAAATTGGTAACAAGGGATTGTCAACTCACAGAATGGAAAGAGTGAATACACTGTTCATGCGTTTCATGTGAACTGCGCAAAAAGAGAACTTCAATGCTTTCGTAAGTTCTACTGTTCAATTTTTGTTAAATAGTGCCTGAAATGTTTTTACCGTGAATGAATACTTTAACATCCATTAAATAAAAGGAACATTCACTTGAATAATAATATTTTAACAATATTTATTTTATTACGTCTATGAGTAATATACTAATAGTATTTTAACAATATTTCTTTTATTAAAATTTTAATATGTATTATTATACTTTTAAAGTGGGTTGTTAAATAAACATTTGTTGTGAATCAATGCAATCACGTAATCATGGAGAGTACCCTAGTTTTAATGATTTGTTTTCTCCATGTTTTTTAACCCACAATTATCTACAATTAACATGATGAAAAAATTATGTTTATATACCAACAAATTTTTGTATATTTAATTGTTATATTACTCTTTCAAACAAGTTATCAAGGAGTTGTTTCAGTTTCAAAAAATTATTTTCCCATAATAAAGCAAATCAACCAACTCGTTTGCTATTAATTTTTAATCCATATATATGATTAACTTTTAACTTTACTTAACACAAATGATTAAGCAACTAAAAGAAGATTGTGAAACACAGCGTTTGTTTAAAAGTGGGTGAGTAGCTTATTGACTAAAGATTTATAACAGAATGTAGTTAATAAAGAAATATTTTTAACAAATGCTTATCTAAATTTAAATATATTTATATATAATTTTTTTATTTATATAAAAAAATAAGGTTTAATAGGATTGTTATCCAAATATTGTGGAGTTTAATCTTTTTCATTAAATTGATGTTGATACTACTAAGAGGGTGACAACGTGATAATTTAAATAACCATTTGACACTGTAAATATTTAAGGTGGTTTAAGGAGAGTGGATATTTGAGGATTAGGGTTAGACTCAGTTTTCATGTGGAGCTTCTACTTGTGTTTGTGTTGAAGAAGGAGATGAGGGAGTGGATTAGGGATTGGATGGAGCTTGATTATGAGATGTGTCTCATTTTGACTAAACTTCCAAATAGATGAGAAATAGATTCATTGGAGTGTTCCATGAATTTTTTTTCTCTTAAAAGCATTATCGTCCCAATCTTTGGAAAATTTTGCAATGAGTTTAAGTTTTCCAATCAATTTTCATCACTTTTACCTGACATTTTGGGATATTCTATTTGTCCTTGAAAGGTGATGATGAAAATCGTCCAACCATAAACACCCACAAAACAAGGAGGATGAAGATCTCCATGTTGAAGATGGTTGCTGCCCCTTCAAGATTGTGTTTGATGAAGACTTATATGTAGAGTTTGATGAAGACTTGTATGTAATTCTCATGTATTTTTGCTTTGCTTTAAGTATATCTTAGTTAGT